>Ga0210019_1000985_pt1 | contig 32045 bp, 32 predicted proteins | sample CryGeyCG2114_020_2_FD_183969 | JGI IMG/M metagenome (GOLD analysis project Ga0210019, IMG submission 183969) | Groundwater microbial communities from aquifer - Crystal Geyser CG11_big_fil_rev_8/21/14_0.20 (SPAdes) (version 2) | ecosystem: Environmental > Aquatic > Deep subsurface > Groundwater ...
AAACGCGAACATTGCCTCGTTGGGTGGGAAGTAAATCACGAATACGCTCATATTGAGCTTTTGTAAGTTCCATCCCTCCCACATCTCACTTTATCTCTTCTTTGTCAATTAGTGTTAACACGCCCTAGTTGCGCTACAAATTCACGAAAAAGACTAAACGGTGGATTGGTGATAACAATATCGGCTTGTTTAAGAAGTTTAACGCATTCTGCACTGCGGAAATCGCCATCTTTAAGGGGCGTCGCCACATTTTTGTCATGCTTCAATAAATGCTCTACGTCGTCCAAACTTATCGCCCCGTCTTTGTTCATGTCGGGGACTTCGTTAATCTCCACCACATACGGCTCTTTCTTTTCTGCTTTTTTTAAACCCTCCATCAAGCCAGGAAGCATTTGTTGTCCCACAATTGGCGAACCACTAAAACTGGTAGAAATGAGTTTTTTAAGACCTAGCGTATTGAAATTGGCGGCAAAATATTTGAAAAAATTGCTCTCAAACGGATCATCACAATTGCAAAAAATCACCTTGCCGCGCAGTTGGTCGCGGTAATGTTTGAGTTCGTTGGCAATATCGCCAAGCTGGGTATAAAACTCATCGTTCTTCGCTCGGCTCGCCTTGTGTAGACTTTTGTTTAATGATTTTGCCATACCTATTTTCTCGTTATCAAATCGTACGCCAAACTAGCAAGCGATATGTAATGAATTGCTAGATTTTTATCCAAGTCTTTGGCGGGAGTGTGAGCTTTTTCGTTTCGCAAAAACTGGATAGACATATGTAAAAATTTCACTCCCTCATAAAAATCTTTTTCCGCTTCGTTTTGTGCCTTATGTCCAAAAATCTTTTCTAAATTGGTTTCAGTAAATGCTTCGTGGGCTTTTTCTTTGCCAGTAATATCTTTGAGCTTTTGTCGAACGATTTTATATGATTCTTCTACGGCGTTGAAATAATGCCCACTATTCAGCAATTTTTGAACATGATCAAAAACTTCTTTTTGCAAAGTTATATTTATATTCCCATTCTTAAACGTTGCTTTTGATTTATTTTCAACTTTTACCTTTACTCCAAGAAGTTTTTCACCAATATTTTTGGCGGCGGTCGTTCTCTCAGTTGGAAAATCTTCTCGCTTCAAGTTATCCAGTAAAATTTGATTTTCGATATACTCAATAAGTTTCAAAATGCTTTTACCGACAAGTTTTTCGTCTGCTTTTAGCCAAAACCCACGCATTCGGTTAGCTTTTGATCCGCTAGCATAGTTATATTTTTGATTGTAAATATCCACCCCAACATCGTCTCTAAAAAATTCACCCATTGTTCTGTCGGAAAAATTCAAAACATAACCACCATTCATTTGGAATATTTTTTCAAGTATTTGTTTTTCCAGTGTGGTTAGGTTTGCCATAAATTTATTTACCTCTTTCTTGGTCTAGCTGATTTTGAATATAAGCATCCCCAGCGGCTTCAATTTCTTTGTCCGAATATTCTATTCCGCTATCCATGCGCCTTCTGCGCTCATCGAGTGTTTCTCCGTCATACATCCAATAATCAGTTCCGGCTACGCCATATTGGTAGCCAAGTATTTTTTGAGCAGAATGAGATAAGCTTGTTTTCTTGCCATTTAATTCAATGGAGTTAGCGGCGTGCGTATCAATGACTTTCGCCTTGATATTTTCATCACGACTAAAGTACAATTCCGCCCCAACAGGAATTTTTACCATTTCAAAGTTAAATCTACTTCGTATCTTTCTTGCGGTATTGAGTGCCTTTTGATCCTCTTTGGATTCAACGAAATCCTTTTTGGGTGTTAGGTTTTCAATTTCCGCTAATTTCAATGCCGCAACCACTCGCTCCGGTGCAATCTGAAAAAACTCTCGACGTGGATTCACTCGGTTATTATCAAAAGCGTCATGAAGTTGATGTTCAACAAATTGGGAATTTTTTACTGTGCAAGCATAAAAAACCGTAAAAGGTAGCGGGACGCTTGTTGACGCGCTCAATTCTCGAACGCGTTGCTCAAGATTGTTATTTGTCTTCCCGATTTTTACATAACCGGGCATTGCTTCGTTTGTGAGGATGTAAATAATTTCGTTCATATTATTTCAAAAGCTCATCACTTGATACTCCCAACGCTTGGGCTATTTTTTCAATGGTGGCAAGCGTGGGGTTGCCTTTGCCTGCCTCAATATTGCTCATTTGAGCACGATCAAGCCCGACCGCACGGCAAATGTCGCCTTGCGACATTTCCTTTTGCTCGCGTATACGCTTGATGTTTTTGCCAAGTTTGGATGTTGGGGTTTTCATATTCACAGATGTATTATAACCAAATATTGTGTCCTATGACAATAATGTGATATATTACAAGTATGTTTATATTGAAACGGCGGCAGCAAAACCAAAAATTTCCTTCCTTTCAAATTTTCCGCTTCGCGGCGGGGGGTGTGGGGGGAGCCGCAAATAAAAATGCTAGGAAATTTTTGGGTTTTGCCCCGCGCGAGCTTGTCGAGCGCGGCCGAGGCGCAAGTGTCATTCGTCAAAATCCTGCGGATTTTGTCCGAAATACATTCGAACTTCGTCCAATACACACCGCCAGAAATAAAAAATGATCCTTTCGGATCCTTTTTTATTTCTGGCGGAGAGAGCGGGATTCGAACCCGCGTTACAGTAAAGTAAACACGCTTTCCAAGCGTGCGCCTTCAGCCACTCGGCCATCTCTCCAATATTGCTAACTTCACACTACTTTCTTCAACCACACTTCAGAGGCTGAAGGCGCTAAATGCGCGACAAAAGCATTAAGCACACGAGGCCTCATCGATCAAGTGGCAAAATCTCACCCTCACCAATGGTGCCCTATCGCACCCCACTGAAGTGGTATTGATTTTCAATTTGAACATTTTTCTTTCCTTTGCATGAGCGCACTTTTGAGGCCTTCATGTCTATGACAGCCCTAAAAAAATCATGAAGGCCGAAATGTTGGATGGAATTTCCGCGGCGCTTGAGCGGAAATTTCAGAGCGATGCAAAGGAAAGAAAAATGTTCCCAACTCAAAATCAATTCCCGGAAGTTCAACATTGACCCATTACTTTAAACCTTATAGAGTAAGCACCTTATGAAAAACATTTTTCTCCTTTTTCTTCTTCTCCTTTCCACCAATGCCTTCGCCTTTGAAACTGCCAGCTTTCTTCACTCTGCTGGCATTGCGGTGGATGCCGATCGAAACAGTATTTACGTTGCCAACGTCAATGGAAGAGACAACGAAAAAGACGGCAACGGTTTTATTTCCCGATTAAACGACGAAGGCAGCATCCAACAACTTCACTTCATCGATAGCAGCAAAGAAATAAAACTAAATGCTCCAAAAGGCCTGGCGGTTTTGAACAACAAACTCTACATCACCGATATCAACCTCGTGCATGTCTACAGCCTCGAAAAAAACCGCTTCCTCGACGACATCCCCTTCACTGGTATCGAAGTGGGCGAACTTTACGCCATCACTCCCACGGCAGACAATGAACTCTACACCGTAGATGCGCAAAAAAATGCGGTGTACAAAATTGACGCCGAAGGAAAAGTGAGCCTTTTCGTGCAAGACGATTCACTGGGACAACCACGAAACATTGTCTGGCATCCGTTGAATGAATATTTTTTGATAAGCGGCTGGAGCTCTGGCCAAGTGCAAGCCTACGACAAAAAAGCACAGAAAAAGAATATCCCTTCCCTTTTTCTGCGAACCCTTGAAGGCATGACTATAGACGGCGAAGGAAAAATGTATCTCTCAAGCGCAAGCTTACGAAGCATCTATGTGCTCGAGCGTGATTTTACGCTTCGGGATTTCAAGCTCGATCTCAACTCACCTCAAAACTTGGCCTACCACATCAACAAAAAAGAAATCCTGGTCAATCTTCCCACCGAAAACAAAATCGTTTCCTTTCCGGTGAAGTAGCCTTTTGTGTTCATAACGAGGCAGTGAAAAACCTGGCGAGTTGTGCCTTCATTGCCTTATCGTGTTTGATCGCTATCGCACCGCGCACTTACGAATCCTTACCTTGTAAAGAAATCTTTTTCTGCTCGATAAGAGAGCGTTCCTGTTCGAGCTCTTTTTGCCATTCTTCTTCTGTTGGTAAATAAAGTTTGTATTTTGAAGCGAATATTCTCTTGCTGTCTTTAAGCACCGAGTATTTCGCTATGGCTTCATTTTTCTTTGAGCAAAGAATCAACCCAATGGTTGGATTATCATTTTCGCCACGACAGTTTTCTTCGAACATGCGTACGTAGCTATCCATTTGGCCAATATCCTGATGGGTTAGTTTGCCGATTTTTAAATCAATGAGCACAAAACATTTAAGAATGTAGTTGTAAAAAACCAGATCAGCATAGAAGTCATCTTCTTCAAATCTCATCCGTTTCTGGCGGGCAACGAATGAAAACCCCTTGCCAAGTTCCAATAAAAAATTTTGCAGATTATCGATAATAGATTTTTCTAAATTACTTTCACGCAGGCCTGGGTAATCCTTCAAATTAAGGAATTCCAAAACATAGGGATCACGTATGAATTGTTCCGGCTCAAGCTGCGACAATTTTTCTTTTGCTTCTTTAACCACCGTAGTTTTGTTTTTGCTGGCCAGTAAGCGCTGATAATAAAAAGAATTGATCTGACGTTCCATTTGACGAGATGACCAATTCTGATCGGCAGCTTCGTTCATATACCATGTACGGGCTTTTTCATCTTCTATCCGTAATAATAGCCGATAATGGGTCCATGATAATTCGGGACGCAGTGAGTCTTGTTTTTTGGATTTAGCGAATTCGAGACGCACTGCGCCTCGTTTTGAAAACATAAGGTAAAACTGTCTCATTTTGCGAAGGTTGGTCAGGTCAAACCCCTTGCCAAATTCACCACTCAAACGGATGGAAAGTTCGGCTAGAACAGCCTCACCATAGGCAGCACGTTTTTGGCCACCTTGTTCTTCTTCCACAATCAATCGACCTACATTCCAATAAGCCTCAACCATGATGAAATTAACGGAACGGTAGGCATTAGATCTGGCCTGTCCAACAATTTCACGAATTCGAGCATAGAAATCTCGTTTAGACGAAATTGCCTTTTTCTTCACAATTGTTTTTATTTTCTTTGGCTTCATAAAGCTCTCATCTACCAAATTTCTATTGTCCTCTTGCACAACTTCCTCAACTGACGAAAAAAGAGACTTAAGCGTTCTGCACACTCTTCTTCCAACACACCACCAAGCACTTCAACTTGATGATTAAAACGTTTATCTTCCAAGAAGTTATACAGTGAACCACAAACTCCTGCTTTAGGGTCTTTGCATCCATACACCAAGCGTTTCACTCTCGCTTGCAACAACGCGCCAGCGCACATAGGACAAGGCTCGCAGGTGACATACACTTCCAGACCTTCGAGGCGCCAACAGTTTAGACGCTCACTTACTTTTTTCAGCAACAAACATTCTGCATGTGCAAAAGGATCTTGAGAACTTTCTCTCAAGTTATGCGCCGTCGCAATGCACTCGCCGTTCAAAACTGCAACAGCTCCGATGGGAACTTCATTTTTCCCGGCTGCCAAATCAGCTTCTTTCAAGGCTTTCTGCATCATGTCGATGTCAAATTGAGCTATCATAAGACTTTCCGCCAAAAAACATTTGCTTTTGTGCTGTAAACTCGTCTAACAATACGGTTTACAAAATTCACGAAGCAAAGGAGTTCTGCATGTTTTTCCAACAACTTCCCACCGCAAGCGTAAATATAAAAGACGACAGCTATCGCATCACCTTTAAGCCAAAATTGGAAGAACTCAAGCGTTCAATTAAAAATATTGGAATCATTCAGCCACTTCTCCTTCGTCATACGCAAGAAGGAACGTATCAAATCATCGCAGGCTTCAAACGTTTTCTCGTGGCGCAAGAACTTGGATTCACTTCACTTCCATGTATCATCTACGAAGCGCAAGACTTAAGTCCGGCACAAGCTTTTTTGATGAACTTACACGATAATGGAACAACGCGAAGTTTGAACTTGGTGGAAAAAGGAAATGCCATTACGCGCTTGAAACTTTTTTGCACGCTTCCCGAAGACGAAGTGGTTGATCACATTCTTCCTCTTCTTAAAGAAGTCCCAAGCTACAAAACCCTTTACCAATTGAGTTCGCTCACCGAACTTACCGAGCCCATGAAAGAGCATATCCTGGAAACAGGTGTCACACTTGCCTGTGCGGCGCGCATCGGAGAATTTACGCCAAGCACACAGCAAGCTTTGCTGAATGTGCTAAAGCCCATCCGCCCTTCCAGTGCCAAGTTAAATGAGCTGCTCACTCTCATTCGTGAAATTTCAGCACGCGATGGTCTCTCGGTAGAAGATGTGTTAAGCCGCTACAAACTGTTGGAAGTCGTTATCAGCAACACTGCATCTCCAGCCGACAAAGTGAAGTCACTTCGCCAGGCTCTCCGCGGCATTCGCTTGCCACAGCTCACTCAGAAGCAAGAGCGCATTACTGAGCTTATCACCGCACTCGATCTTCCCAAAGACGCAAAAGTGGTCACCGATCCTTACTTCGAAAACGGTAAAATTAAACTTGAGTACCAATTTTCTCAACCTGAAGAACTCAACCAGCTGGTGCGAAAACTTCAAGTGGCCTTCCAACGCCAGCAGTGGAATCGCATTTTTGAGTGGTATCAAGCCTAAGCGAAGTCATTTCAGAAGCTTGCATTTCTTTCACTTCCTCATGCAAAAACATGGGGAAGTTTTTTTTGATTTTTCTTTGCTCCCTGTTGACGTCCTCCCCTAGAAGACCTATGGTCCGGTCCTCAAAAGCTACCCCACTATCCTTACAAGGAGAAACAATATGTCACGCTACAGAAAGAATTATCTACTCACCCCTGGCCCAACTATGATTCCGCCGTCTGTTCACGAGGCAAGAGCCAAAGGTGTTCCGCATCACAGAACTCCGCAATTTATGCAATTGATTAAGTCAGTGCATGAAGAGTTAAAATATTTATTCACCACAAAAAATGAAGTGTACTCGATGACTGCATCCGGAACTGGCGCCATGGAAGCTGCCGTTTGTTCACTGCTTGCTCCAGGAGACCTGGCCATTTGTATCGATGGCGGAAAATTTGGGGAACGTTGGGTTGAACTCTGCAAACACTTTGGCGCAGAAGCTATTGTAGTGCATGTTGAACGTGGCGATGCTCCAAACCCTGCTCAACTTGAAGATGCCCTAAAAAAGTATCCTCAAGCAAAAGCAGTGTTTACGCACCTTACCGAGACTTCAACTGGTGCAACTTTCGACGTAAAGGCAATGGGAGCAATCGTTGCAAAAACTGATGCCGTCTTTGTGGTAGATTCCATTTCAGGATTAATCTCTGAAGAATTCCGCATGGACGAGTGGCATGTAGACATCGCCGTTGGTGCATCACACAAAGGCGTTATGCTTCCTCCAGGCCTTGGCTTTTTGGCTGTCTCAGAAAAAGCATGGAAAAAAATTGATGCCACCCGCAACAGCAGCTACTACTTCGATTTAAAGCGATACCGAAAAGGCCACAACAACGGCGAACATCCTTTCACCCCTGCAGTTGATCTTTATACACAACTTTGCGAATCCATGAAAATGATCCACGAAGAAACTATGGAAGGCTTATGGAAGCGCCACGCTTGGCTTGGAAACGCAACGCGAAAAGCCATGCTTTCACTTGGCCTCGAACTTTTTGCAAAACATCCTTGCAATGTTCTCACCGCGGTTAAAGCTCCAGACGGTATCGATGGTGGAAAACTGGTAAAAACAATGCGCGACGATCTTGGCGTAAGCATCGCCGGCGGACAATCCGAGATGAAAGGCAAAATTTTCAGAATTGCACATCTTGGCTATGTTGATCGATTCGATATGATCACCGCCATTGCTGGTTTAGAGATGGCTTTGAAGCGCATGGGCTATCCAGTAGAATTGGGCACTGGCGTAAAAGTGGCTCAAGATCTTTTAATTGATGATCCTGCTTAATGAAGGAGTACGTGATGAATGTTTTTGTTTCAGATAAAATTGACACAAGTGCTATCGAAAAAATAAAAGCCGCTGGCCACAACATAACCGAGCAAGTTGGCCTCAGCGCAGATGAATTGAAAAAAGCACTTGGAAATACTGAAGTGCTCGCAATTCGAAGCGCCACAAAGGTTACAGCCGACATCATGGATGCCGTGCCAAGCTTAAAACTTGTTGTGCGCGCCGGTGTTGGATTAGACAACGTCGACCTCGCAGCCGCAAAAACCAAAGGCATTGAAGTGCGCAACACACCAGGTGCTACTGCTGTTTCAGTTGCAGAGCACGTGCTTGGCCTTATGCTTTCTCTTGTTCGCAACATTCCAAGTGCACATGCAAAACTCAGCAAAGGCACGTGGGACAAGGCCATGGGCTCTGAGCTCTCTGGAAAAACAATTGGAATTTTGGGCCTTGGTCGCATCGGACAAGAAGTAGCAAAACGTTGCCAAGCTTTTGGCATGAAGGTGATTGCAGCCGATCCTTATCTTCCCAAAGAACTTGCCGATAAAACTGGAATACCAATGTGCTCAAGCAGCGAAATGTTGAAGCAAGTTGATTTTGTAACACTTCATCTTCCGTTTACTCCAGAAACAAAAAACATGATCAACGCCGAAAACATTGCGTGCATGAAAAAAGGAAGCTTCATCGTCAACTGCGCACGTGGCGGAATTGTAGACGAGGCTGCTGTTGCCGATGCTGTAAAATCTGGCCACCTCGCAGGTGCAGCATTTGACGTGTTTGCAACGGAGCCACTTAAAACTTCTCCGCTCATGGAAGTGGAAGGCATTATTCTCACTCCACACCTTGGCGCATCAACAACAGAAGGCCAAGCAAGAGCTGGCGACGAATTAGCAGACATCATCATCAGCTTTGGTCTCTAGAAATAATCAAAATAAAAAAACAAAAGCCCTCTTCTTGAGGGCTTTTTTTATACAGGTTTCATCAATTTCTTTGCATAAGCAAGAAACGCTTCAGCTCGTTTCACAAGTTTTCTTGCGCCAAGTTCCGAAAAATCACTTTCGTAATCTGCATTCTCTCTCATTTGTTTTGCCAATTGGAAATCATCAATAAAACGTGAAAAAACTTCGCCTTCTTTTGCATAAAGATGAGCCACCGCTATTCTCAAGCATCTATGCTGACGTTCTCGATATCCTTTGGCAAAAAGTAAAGATCTCGCGGTGTGAAACATCACATAATAAGCTTGAATGGTTGACCACTTCCAACGTTTTTCTTCCAGGCTTTCTTTTGCAGCTCGAAGATCATCACGAGCAGCCTTAAGTTCTTTCTTAATCAACATTTCCGCTTCATCAAAAATACGAATATGTCCTTTTTTTAGACACTCTTCAAATTGCTCGCTCACGTTTCCCATAAAACTATTCCTTTCTTAACCGCTGCATATAAAGCTGGATTTTTTTTATCGAGTTCAAGCATTTGTAGTTCTGACATAAAAATTAGCTGCAGCTTTTCATAAAGTTGATGCTCTTTGAGAAGTGTCCTCACTTTTTTTTCCTTTCCCGAAACAACAAGCAAATCATAATCGCTTTCCAAAGTATTTGAACCGTCGGCCCGGCTTCCAAACAGAATCACCTTTGTTGCATTGTCCTGGAGAAGTGAAACAAGCTCATGCACATCCAAAAGATTACTTAAAATTTTGAAGTACTTAATCCACACAATTTTCGTATTTGCTTTGTTGAAGGCTTGTTTTTTTTGTAATACTCTCTGATTGAGATCAAGCTCGCTAAGGGTATTCAGCGCTACGTTTACCGCCGAACGCTTTGTTCCAGGAATACGTGATCCCAAATGCTGATCGCTTATTTCCTCCCGAGATTGAGCCAGCACATCAAAGACTTGCAGAATGGCAGTGGAAAAAAGGGTTTGCTTTATTTCATCCATAATAATGGATCTAACCATATTTCTGGACGATAGTCAAGCAACAGCTTAAAACCTCACCAACACTCCAACGCGGATGGGAACGGAAAAAACGAAGGTTCCACTTCCAGACAGGCGATCGCGTGGGAAGTAGATGGCTTGCAAGGGAACTTCAATGTTTAAAGCTGTAGCATTTTTCTTTTGCTGATTGAAATAAACGGAAATGCCTGCACCAAAAGAAGCAAGTGCACCAACGTCGCGGCTTTTATTATCCACTTCACCTTCATCAAAATAAATCGTTCCAAGCCCAGACAGCAAATGAAGCTCCGCACCATTTTCCCACTCTTTCAGGTGCATCACTCCTTCTGCACTCACAGAAATGGTGTTGATGCGTTCTCTTCTGTTCAATTCAACATTTGAATAATCAATGGGAACTTGAATTCCAAAGCGGCTTTGCGGGAAGTGGTAGCCACCCATAACATGGAGGCCAAATCCCGGGCCAAATGTAATTTTTGAAGAAGGCACACCAACAGCGGCTTTGCGGTGATCGCGGCTATAAAAAACATGCTGTTCATACCCTCCCGCAAAATACCATCCATCCCTTTTTGGCACTTGTGCAAACGCGGAAACGGAAAAAGAAAAGGTAGAAAACAGAACAATCAGTAGAACAAAGCGTTTCATGGCATCTCCTTCAAAGCTAGACCTCTAACCACTTTGCGGCAGGGAAGCAACGGGAAAATCCCCATGTTTCGGCGAAAGCTCTCAACACTCGTTTTTACTTGGCATTTCATCTCTTTTTTCGCTAGAAGCCTCAGCATGAAATATTCACGATCCTTTCTTGAAGCCATTCCAAAAACTGACCTCCACGTCCACTTGGACGGCTCTTTGCGGCTTTCCACTCTTATTGAACTGGCAAAAGAACACAAAGTGGAACTTCCCGCTTACACAGAAGAAGGCTTGAAAGAGTTAGTCTTCAAAGATCACTACAATGACCTGCCGGAATACCTTCACGGTTTCAAATATACTGTTGCCTGCATGAAAACTGCCGAAGCGCTAGAGCGCATCGCCTATGAACTTGCGCTTGATAACTATGCAGAAGGCGTTTGTTATATCGAACCTCGTTTTGCGCCGCAATTGCATTCATCGCCTGATTTTTCGGTGTTAGATGTTCTTGTTGCGGTAGACAAAGGCCTTTCGCGCGCAAAGCAAGAAATTAACACACGCGAAGAAGTAGTAAGTGGCGAAAAAGTTCCCTTCGATTATGGCATCATCGGTTGCGCCATGAGAATGTTTAACGACAAGTTTTCTCGTTATCACCACGATCTTTCAAAGCTGCATGCCACAATGCCAAAACATGAATTGTATGCACTGGCCTCAACCGATCTTGTTCGCGAACTCATTCGAGCCAGAGATGAAAAAGGCATCACCAGCATTGTCGCTTTTGATCTGGCCGGAGCGGAAAAGGGCTTCCCAGCCGAAGATCACGCCCATGCCTTTAATATTGCCCACAAACACTTTTTGAAAAAAACGGTTCATGCTGGCGAAGCTTATGGCCCTTCTTCTATTTTTCAAGCCATTACAGTTTGCCATGCAAATCGCATTGGCCACGGTACAAATCTGTTCGATTACCAGCTTCTTCATCACACAGATGAAAATGCAAAAAAACGTTACGTGCACAATCTTGCAAAATACATTGCAGATCAACGCATCACCATTGAAGTTTGCCTCACCTCCAACATGCAGACCATTCCTGCGTTTGCCGATCTCTCAAAACATCCTCTCGGTCGCATGTTAGACGAACGGCTTTCACTTAGCTTCTGCACCGATAACCGCCTTGTCTCACATACAACCGTTACCGATGAAATTATGAAGGCAACTGAACACTTTGAAATCTCACCTCAAAAACTTCGAGATTTGATTATTTATGGCTTCAAGCGAAACTTCTCACCACTTTTATATCCCGAAAAAAGAAAATACATGCGCAAGGTAATTGATGCCTACGATAAAATAGCAAGCCAGCACCAACTGTAGAAAAACAATGCCACCATTGCCCTATTGCACTATTGTTCCATTGTTCCATTGTACTATTGAACCGTTGAACTCTTTTCGTTTAGCTTTCTAGAGGAGAAAATATGAAGAAAATTTTACGTTTATTCGCCTTTTTGCTTTGTCTTGGCGGCATCACTCTCTCAGGGCTTTCTCTTTCGCATCACCAAAAAATTAAACACGCAGGTTTTGAAGGTGATAGCTTTTGTAACATCAACCAAACCATCAATTGCGATATAGCCGATGCCAGTTCATATTCTGAATTGTTTTCCACTCCTGTTGCTTGGTGGGCTTTGAGTTTTTATCTTTTCATCCTTATTCTTCTTGGAATTGATTTTGTTTCTGAGTCTGCAGGAAAGGCCAGTAGGGCATTTGCGCTTATGCTTACTTTTTTAAGCCTCTTCGCTGCGGTTTATTTTTCCTTTGTCTTGTACTCGGTGCTTCAGGTTGTCTGCATACTTTGTCTTGGCATGCATCTCATCAATCTTGTTCTCTTCATTCTCTTTTTTGTGGATTCTAAAGTAACGTTACTTGGCTTTCCGAAATACCTTCTTCGTTATCTTCAGTCAGCATTCAAAACGGATGTTCTTCCCTTTCAGACAAAACTTCCTGCCTTCACGCTTTCATTTTTCTTCTTTTTCTTTTTTTCGGGCATCGTCGCAAAAGCAGTATTGTCAGCACCAAACGAATCGCCCATTGCAAAAGCAAGCATGGCAGAAAAAGTGAGCGCACATTATGTTGGATCACTTTATGAAATTGAACTGAACAAAGACTGGCCAGTTTGGGGAAACCCAGATGCAAAAGTGGTGCTGATAGAATTTTCTGATTTTCAATGTCCGTTTTGCAAACGTGCAGCCCTAAACATCAAGCCTTATTTGCAAGAATTTAAAGACAAAGTGCAGCTTCGTTTTGTCAATTATCCACTCGATATGAGCTGCAATAGCAAACTAGACCATCCCCTTCATGCTCACGCTTGCATGGCGGCAAAAGCTTCCATTTGTGCCAGTAAAAAAATGGATTTTTGGAAATTCCATGATGATATCTTCAATCATCAAAAGGGCTTGAATGACGAAACACTCCAAAAGATTGCGCGCGATCACGGGATAGACGAAGCCTTTTTTAATACTTGCCTCAGCTCTCCAGAAACAGAAGCAAGATTACAAGAAGACCTCGCAGCAGCGCATAAAATCTACATTAGCGGGACGCCTACCATTTTACTCAACGGGCGTGCTGTTCGTTATTGGACAGACGGACGTTTTCTTCAAGCCCTTGTACAAGAGGAGTTGAAGCGGGTGAAGTAATTCAAGGCTGAAAAAAAATCAGAACATAAAAAAAGGCAGCCCGTTTGAGGAGCTGCCTTTTTCTTTTTCATTTCTTTTCTCAATTACCAATCAAGAAAACTTTTAAGTTTTTTCGATCTGCTTGGATGTCGAAGTTTTCTTAAAGCCTTCGCTTCAATTTGACGAATACGTTCGCGCGTTACTGAAAAATCGCGACCCACTTCTTCAAGGGTGTGGTCCGATTTCTCGCCAAGACCAAAACGCATACGCAGCACTTTTTCTTCACGCGGCGTAAGCGTTGCCAGCACGCGCTCTGTTTGTTCTGCTAAGTTTAATTTTGAAACAGCATCCTGCGGAGAAAGCACTGAAGTGTCCTCGATAAAATCTCCCAAATGACTGTCTTCTTCTTCACCAATTGGAGTTTCAAGTGAAATTGGCTCTTTTGCAATCTTGAGCACCTTTCTCACTTTATCAACTGGAAGCTCCATTTTTTCTGCAATCTCTTCAGGAGTTGGCTCTCTTCCAAGTGCTTGCACCAAATAACGTGAAGTACGCACAAGCTTATTGATGGTCTCAATCATGTGAACCGGAATACGAATAGTGCGCGCTTGGTCAGCAATGGCGCGGGTTATAGCCTGACGAATCCACCAGGTTGCATACGTAGAAAATTTGTATCCTCGGCGATATTCGAATTTATCTACCGCTTTCATCAAGCCAATATTTCCTTCTTGAATGAGATCCAAAAACTGAAGTCCGCGATTGGTGTATTTTTTCGCAATGGAAACAACCAGCCTCAAGTTGGCTTCGATGAGTTCGCTTTTTGCGCGCTCTGCAAATTGCTCTGCGCGTTTAATGGCGCGGTAAGTTTCTTTCATGCTGGCATGATCTTGGCCAAGCATTTTTTCCACCGCCGCAATTTCATCAAACATACGCGAACATTCCAACGTCATCTCGGCTAAGAGCTCTCTATCTACACCTGAAGTTTTCAATAACTTTTTACGTTGGTATTCGTTTTTCTTTACTGCTTTTAACGTTGGCTCGAGTTCATCAAGCGTAATTTTAAGTTTTTTTGCAACGTCACGAAGGAAACGCTTACGTTTGTCAATTTCAGTGCTTCTGTGATGAATGGTATTGATAACAGCGTGCAAAGTAGTGTTAGAAAAAGTCATCTCTTTAAAAAGTTCTAAGAGTTTATCGTGAGATTCTTTTGCCTTTGCTTCAGCAGCTTTTAGTTTTGCTTTTGGAAGTTTTTTTCCTACTTTTTCTTCGGCAAGTTTTCGCGATTTATCAATCTGACGAAGCTTACTAAACATTTTCAAAAGTCTTGTGCGCTGCGCAAGCTCTTCTGCTTTTGCTGCTTCCTCTTCATTAACTTCTTCGCTATTTCCTTCAAACTGCTCAGCCAATTCGTCTGAAACATCATCTGAATCTTTCACAATAATATCTGCAACTTTTAATTCACCTTTACTCAATCTGTCTGCAAGATCGTTGATGAGGTTCATGCCGGAAATACTGCACAGCAAGTGGCTGAGCATTTCATTTTGTCCACGCTCGATCCGTTTTGCAATTTCCACTTCACCTTCGCGAGTAAGCAAAGGAACTTGTCCCATTTTGCGAAGATACATGCGAACAGGATCTGTAGTTCTCATGGCCACTTGCTCTTCTTCAACTGCGGCCTTCATGTCATCGGCGTCATCTTTTTCTTTTGTTTTGGCCGCAGCTTTCACACCTTCTTCTTCGGTGGTTACAATTTCCACACCCATGTCTTCGAAAAGTGCAAGCACGCTGTCGAGTTGATCGGTTGCTACCATTTCGTTTGGAAGAGATTTATTCAACTCTTCAAACGTGAGGAAGCCTTTCTTTTTTCCAGCTTCAATCAGCTCTTTAATTTTCTTTTCATTTTTTTCTTGAGAAACTTTTGCCATAAAAAAATCACCCCGTTTTATTCGTCGGCTTGTTGCCGAAGTTTTAAGGTCAGCTTTTGTTTTTCTCCCAAAAGGGAAAATAAACGCTCATCATTTCCTTCAAGTTCTGCTTTTCTAATTTCCAAATTTACTCTGCTTACTTCTTCTTGAAGTGGTTTGCGCTTCATGTTTTCGAGACAGTCAGAGATGACATCTCGCATGTTTATTTCTTCGTCAAACTCTTCAAGCGCTTTCGAGCGAACTTGCCTTGCCAATTCTTCATCTTCAATATTTTCGATCCACTCTGCGATGCTAAAGTGATCTTTATTTTTTTCCCAATCGGAAAAAAGCAGATTTAATACCATTTGCGACCACGCATCATAACAAGCGGATGGAGCAAGCTGCTTGCGGACTTCCTCGATATACTGCGGTGCTTGAAGCAACGCTGTCACAATCATTTGTTCCGCTTGCGAAACTTTTGGGAGCGCTTTTTGTTTTTGTCCTTGCGCTTCTTTTCTTACTTGAAGCGGGGCATTGCTTTTTAAGGCTTCACGTATCGTTCGTTCTTCAAGCAACAAGCGACGTGAAAGATGCTGCCGATACAATGTTTGTTCAATAGGATCTCCAATGGACTTCAACAAGGGAAGAACACTATTGAGCACTGCAATCTTACCGGCAGAATCAATGCCATACTGCTTTACCAGGTCATCGATAAAAAATTCAAAGAGCGTATTCGACTGCTGAATGCGATGAAGAAAACCTTCTTTGCCTTCTTTCTGCACCAAACTATCAGGATCTTCACCTTGCGGAAGCGCAACCGCTTTTGGAATTAACTCTTCTGCAAGAAATAATTCCAGTGCTCTTACCTGCGCATTCGATCCAGCTTTATCTCCATCAAACACCAACACAATATTTCTGGTGTAGCGTTTGAGTAACTTTACATGTCCTTCGGTAAGTGCGGTTCCAAGCGGAGCAACCACATGTTCAATTCCAGCCTGCATCAGCGAAAGTACATCGGTGTAGCCTTCAACTAACACTACTTGATCTTGCCTTCGTATTGCACCTTTGGCTGCATTCAAACCGTACAGCGTATTTGACTTATGATACAGTTGCGAGTCTGGCGAATTAAGGTACTTCGCGGGCTCATCATCGTCTAACGCCCTTCCACCAAACCCAAGCACTTCACCTCGCTGCGAAAGAATAGGGAAAATTAGTCTATTCCGAAAAAAATTATAGTAGCCACCATCATCTCGTTTCCGCAGCAAACCCAACTCTACCGCGAGTTCTAGAGGAGCCTTTTTTTCCTTCAAGTGAAGCGCCAACCCATCCCAAGACTTGTCGGCAAAACCCAAAAAATGTTGCTTGAAAAATGCGGCCTTAAATCCACGTTTTTCTAGATAACTGCGGGTTTGTTCACCTTTTTCGCTTGCAAGTTCCGAAATAAAAAAATCCCGGGCAATTTCATTGAGGCGAAGCGCCCATTTTTTGCGCTTGGATTTTTCGTCTTCTTCCCTTTTATTGGGAACATCATCCTGCGCTGGAAGCTCCACACCCTGGGTTTGCGCCAGATGTTCGATGGCTTCCGGAAAACTTAAGCTTTCAAAGAGCATCAAAAAACGAATAACATCGCCACCTTCACCACAACCAAAACAGTGAAAAATTCCCTTTTCATCATTCACCATAAACGAAGGTGTTTTTTCATTGTGAAAAGGACACACTCCACGAAAATTTCTTCCCGCCTTTTTCAGCGCTAGACGATCACCCACAAAGGCAACAATGGATGTTCTCTCGCGTAAATCTTGAATAAAGGATTTGGAAAAAATGCTCATAGTAGTGTCGTACCGTTGTAGTTGAAGCTTGCACGTGATGATATTTTAAAAACACACTACTCGTAAAAAAACGAGGGAAGTTTTTTCTAGCATTTACACCCCTCGCTTTCTATCGAACAACCGTTAATGAATTTAGAGCAAATCTTTGAGAATGTCGTTAACCCTTCTTCCATCTGCTCTGCCTTCAAGTTTTGGCATTACCGACTTCATAACCTTGCCCATATCGGCTTTGCCGTTAGCACCCGTTTCTTGAATGCTTTCCAGGACAAGCTTTTTGAGCTCGTCATCAGAAAGTTGCGACGGCAAATAGCCTTCGAGAAACACAATTTCTGAAGCTTCTTTTTCCGCCAAGTCTTGGCGTCCACCTTGCGTAAACAAGGCGATTGAATCTTGGCGCTGCTTCACCATTCCCGCAATGAGCTTGAGAATGCCGACATCATCGAGAGTTTGCTTTGCATCAATTTCTTTGTTTTTTATGGCAGCCCTCAACATGCGAAGCACAGCAAGTTTCTCGGTTGCCTTGTCTTTCATTGCCTGTTTGAGGTCTGCATTTATTTGATCATTTACACTCATGTGAAACTTTCTTTAGAACCCACGACGAACACGTTTTTTGGCTTGCGCGGCTTTTCTTTTTTTCTGAACAGAAGGCTTCTCATAATGCTCGCGTTTACGAAGTTCAGAAAGCACACCAGCTTTCTCAACTTGCTTTTTAAAACGCTTCAAAGCTTGTTCGAAACTTTCACCGTCACGAATTTTTACACTTGGCATAGTAAATCACCACCTTCCAAAACTGCCACTTTTGTATTTCATTTTCAAGCACTTGTGTGCCCGATCAAAAACTCGGGAGCAAGCTCCCGAGTTTAATCCAGGGAAATCTGCTAACGGTTTTTCGGCCCCAAGGGGGTCGAGTTTTAACTTACTGGACTCGGATAAAGTTGGCGACGTATAGGCAATGCATCCCCAACTGTCAAGCAGTGGATTTGAGCCTGGCATCACGCTTCTAGCCGATTGGCCTCTTGGCTTCAAGTAGGCGCAAAAACGCTGAAGGTTTCCACATGATAAGTTTGAGGAAACATATCGAGGGGGATGATTTTCTCAAGCTTATAGCCGCACTTCATCAGCGCTTTTGCATCTCTAGCAAGCGTTGACGGGTTGCAGGAAATATAGACGATCTTTTCCGCCGCACACTGCGCAATAGCCCGAATCACTTCACTGGCCCCTTTTCGGGGAGGGTCGAGCACAATGAAATCGGCTTTTTTCTTAAATTTTTGCATCATTTCCTTCGAAGTAAGTGAAAAAAAGCTGATATTTTCAATTTTTTGCTCATTTTGCTTCATTTTTGCGTAAGAAATGGCTTTTTTATCGGCGTCACAGGCTGTTACCTGCCTTGCTAGCGCTGCCAGCGGAAAGCTAAAATTACCCGCTCCGGCATAAAGCTCTAAAACATGCTGTACTTCGCCCATCTGCTTCACTTCATCCAAGAGCAAAGCCTTTAACACCGCGTTTTGCCCATCATTCACTTGGGAAAAATCATAGTTTTCTGCCAGCTCACCCTTCAGCACCGCCTGGCCTTGGGCTTGCGCTTGCAGTTCAAATTGCGCCACGGGAAGGCGAAGAAATTCTTCACGCCTCTTGGCTAAGGCAGTGTTGATGCGTTCATCCGCGATGAGGCACGCTTCGATGGGAACAACTTTATGTGTTCTCGCCTGGAAAAATCCAATATCACCTGCTTCTGATTTTTTGAGTTGAATGCGATTGCGATAGTGAAATGGTTTCGAGGAAGGTAAGCAATCTGCAACAAGCGGTGAAATCTCAGCCTCCGGCAAGCCAGCAATACGGGTGAACGCTTCCAAAACGAGATTACGCTTCCACACCAACTGTGCATCAGACGCAAGATGCTGCCACTGGCAGCCACCACACTGCGTAAAGTAAGGGCAAGGAGGATCAACACGCAAGGTTGATGGTGTAACGATCCGCTGAATTTTTGCCTCGGCATAGCTGCCAAAATCACCGCTAAGCTCCACTTCCAGTATATCTCCGGGTGCTGAAAATGGCACAAAGATTGGTTTTCCTTCACAAAAACCAAGGCCCATTCCTCCGTGAATCAGTTTTTCAATTGTGAGCGTAAATCCCATGTTTTGCTTTTTCCATTTCAAACCACCAACAGCGGCTTTTTGAGGTACTTTTTTGTTTACCTCTCACCATTTTTTCCTATAAGGGGTTGCTTCTTAAACTGATTTCAACTCGAAGGGAAAGAAAAAATGAAGGGAATTGTACTCGCAGGCGGAACAGGATCAAGATTGATGCCCCTCACAAAAGTAACCAACAAACATCTTCTTCCGGTTGGAAAGAAGCCGATGATTTTTTACCCCATCGAGCAACTGGTTCAAGCTGGAATAAAAGACATTCTCATCGTCACGGGTATTGAACATATGGGTGATGTCGTTGCCCTTCTGGGCAGCGGCCGCGACTTCAACTGCCGCTTCACATACCGCGTTCAAGACGAAGCTGGTGGTATTGCGCAGGCGTTGGGACTGGCCAGAGAATTTGCGCACAACGATTCAATTGCCGTTATTTTGGGAGACAATATTTTTGAAAATCCTTTGGCACCAATCGTAAGACGCTACCAAGAACAAAATGGCGGAGCAAGAGTCGTTCTCAAGGAAGTGCACGACCCATCTCGTTATGGCGTTGCCTCTCTCAAAGAAAATAAAATTAGTAGCATCGAAGAAAAACCAAGTGAACCAAAAAGCAATTTTGCAGTAACTGGTTTTTATCTTTACGACGAAAGTGTTTTTTCCGTTATTGATAAGTTAAAACCTTCCGGCCGGGGAGAGCTTGAAATTACAGATGTGAATAATTACTACACCAGCATTGGAAAATTAGATTATGATTTCGTTGATGGCTGGTGGACAGATGCTGGAACTTTCGATTCTCTCTCTCACGCAAATCAACTCGTTGAAGCACAAGCAGGAGATCAACAATGAAAGTATTAGTTACCGGCGGATGTGGATTTATTGGCTCAAATTTTATTCATCTTCTTTTAGCAGAAACTGATTATAAAATTTTTAATCTCGATTGCCTTACCTATGCTGCACATCCGGGAAACCTTGCAGGGCTAGAAAATAATCCACGTTATGCTTTTCTGAAGGCTGACATTTGCAACACCGAACTTGTGCACGAATATCTCCAACAACAGCAAATAGATGCCATTGTTCACTTTGCGGCCGAGTCACATGTTGATCGAAGCATCGAAAACGCAAGTGATTTTGTACGCACCAATGTGCTTGGCACCCAAAGCCTTATTGATGCTGCAAGAAAAACAAAGCTTAAACGTTTTGTTCATGTTTCTACCGACGAAGTCTATGGCTCACTCCAACATAACGATGCGGCCTTTTCCGAAACAACTCCACTGCATCCAAACAGTCCATACTCTGCCAGCAAAGCTGCATCAGACATGCTTGTCCTGGCTGCTCATCACACATCAGATTTTCCAGCGCTCATCACACGATGCTCAAACAATTATGGGCCAAGACAATTTCCTGAAAAACTCATTCCCCTTGTACTTCACCGTGCGCTCGAGCGACAAAGTATTCCCGTTTACGGAAATGGAACAAATATTCGAGATTGGATTTATGTTGAAGACCACTGCAAAGGCATTCTTGATGTTCTCAATTCGGGAAAACTTGGCGAAGTCTATAATTTTGGTGGCGCAGCAGAACACAATAATCTTGATGTTGTAAAAACATTACTCAAACTTACCAATCGTAGTGAAGACCTTATCACTTTTGTTACTGATAGACCTGGGCACGATTTTCGTTACGCTATCAACTTCAGCAAAGCCACGCTAGAACTTGGCTGGAAGCCAGCAACACATTTTGAAAGTGGTCTCCAAAAAACGGTGGATTGGTATTTTGAACATCAAGAATGGGTTAAGCATGCAACGGGTGAACACTATCAACACTACTACCAACAACACTACGGAAAATAGATTATGAGCAAAAACAATTTTACCACATCCGATTCTCTTGAAGGAGTTATCTACAATCAACTCACGTGTTACAAAGATAAACGTGGATACTTAATGGAAATATTTCGACACGATGAACTGGAAGAAAAATTATGGCCAGTCATGGGATATATTTCCGTCACCAACCCTGGAATCACACGCGGACCACACGAACACGTAAGCCAAACTGATATTTTTGCCTTTGTTGGACCTGGAGATTTTTTGCTCGCTCTTTGGGATGACCGGGCATCATCTCCAACATACGGCAAGCGTTTTTGTGTAAAAGTGGGCAGCGCAAACCCAGCTACAGTCACTATTCCGGAAGGAGTGGTACATGCCTACCATTGCATTTCTTCCACTCCAGGAACAGTAATCAACATTCCAAACCAACTTTACGCAGGAAAAAATAAAAAAGAGCCGGTGGATGAAATAAGACACGAAGAAAATGAAAACTCACCTTTTGTTCTCGACTTAAAAGAAATTCTCCGGGAGCAAGTTTTATGAAGTGGATGGTTTTTGGATGCAACGGAACTCTTGGCAGTGAACTTGTTGCTCTTTTAAAACACAAAAAGGAAGAGCTCTTCGCTTTTTCACATCAAGATGTAAGCATCGAAGATGAAAATCTCATCAGTAAAAAAATACATTCCATTCAACCAGATGTCATCATAAACGCAGCCGCATATAATGCAGTAGATGCAGCAGAACAAGATCAAGAAAAAGCTTTTTCAGTTAACAGCAAAGCTGTTCTCAATCTGGCTTTGCAAGCAAGTGATTGCGATGCTATTTTTGTTCACTACTCTACCGATTACGTTTTTGATGGAGCGAAAAAAACTGCTTACTCCGAAGATGATTTTCCTTTTCCACTCTCAGTTTATGGAAAAACTAAATTATCGGGCGAGCAATCAGCACTTGCTGGAAACAAAAAAACATACGCGCTTCGCCCAGCGGTTGTTTTTGGAAGTGGCGGAAACAATTTTTTGAGCCGCTTGCTTCACATGGCAAAAGAAAAAAATCACTTTAACATGGTTACAAATCTTATCGGCTCGCCCACTCCCGCTTACAGCCTGGCGGAAGCAAGTATAAAACTTGTTGAGAGCTCTGCACCGTTTGGACTTTATCATGCGGCAGGCGAGGATTTTTGTTCTCGTTATGAATTTGCACAAGCCATTAACCAATTATGGGAACTTGGATTAAGCATCACTCCTGTTGTTGCTGAAGAAAAAGAGGGTTGTGCAAAACGGCCTCATAAAGTGATTCTTGAAAATAAAAAACTATCACAACTTGGAATTCATATTGATTCATGGCAAAAAGGCCTCGAACATATTCGAAAACATCAGCATTAACTCAATCTTGGAACATTATGCTTAATCAAAAAAAAATTATCGTCGTCATGCCAGCTTACAATGCTGGACAAACATTAGAAAAAACTTTTCGTGAAATTCCACACAACATTGTGGATGAAGTTATTGTGGTGGATGATGCCAGCAAAGACAATACTGTTGCGGTCTGCAAAGAACTTGGCATTATTTGTATTCAGCATGAAAAAAATCTTGGTTATGGTGGAAATCAAAAAACCTGTTACCGCGAAGCTCTAAAACGCGGCGCTGATATTGTAGTAATGCTTCATCCAGATTATCAATATACTCCAAAACTCATCACCGCAATGGCATCAGTGCTTGCCGAAGAGCTTTATGACGTCGCGCTTGGCTCTCGTATTTTAGGCGTTGGCGCACTTTCTGGAGGAATGCCAGTTTATAAATACATTGCAAATCGATTTCTCACCTTTGCAGAGAATATTCTTATCAATTATAAATTGGCCGAATACCACACCGGCTATCGTGCCTTTTCGCGAAAAGTTTTAGAAACATTGCCTCTTGGCGAAAACTCAGACGATTTCGTCTTCGACAACCAAATGCTTGCCCAGGCTGTGTTTTGGGGATTTCACATTGGTGAAATTACGTGCCCTACAAAATATTTTCCTGAAGCCTCATCCATCAACTTGAAACGCAGCATCATTTACGGACTCGGAGTGCTAAAAACAGCACTTCAATTTCGTTTTGCAAAATGGGGATGTGCACAACCCCTTTTCAATCTCAACTCACAAAAGAAACTTTAGCGAAGCCTGTAGAGATCATACTTTCCCATTGGTTTATAGTTTTTAAAATAAACTTCTAAATCAGGATAGATTTTATCTTCGGCATGAGCTGTTTTACGAAGAACAGCAGGAAGATTTTCTCTTACTCTTTTCACATCTTTTTCTCCTTTGTTTTCACCACCATATTTTTTTGCATAGTCACTTACTGCTTTCATAATAATATTATTGTTGTACCAAAAAAAGCTGGCATCATTTCTAAAGATGGGATGAAACGGAGGCTGAATCATCACCACGTCATTTTGCTTTGTGGTTTCAAGAACATGATTCATACACTGAAGTTGAAAAGTGTTTTTTTGATACAAGATCATAATGGCAAATGATTCAATCAACGTTAAAAGAACAAGAAGTGGAAGAAAAAACTGAAAACGACGATGTTGTTTTTCTAAAAACTGCCAAGCAAAACCGGAAAAAAGAATCAATACTGGAAAAAAAGGAAGCAGATACTGCGCAAGCGGAAATCCGCTTCTCATAAAGCCTACAAAGTAGAGAAGGGAAATAAAAAACAACGACAGAAGAGAAAAATTTCGTCGCTGCTGAACACAAACAACGAATGCTCCCAAAAAACCCAACACCCAAACTAAACCACTTTGAGCAAAGCTTCTACTTACAGTAGAAACCCAAGAAATGTGTGCCGAGACCATTGCTTGAAGATAAAAAAACTTGTTAAACGTAACATTCCAAAACCAATAATCATCGAAGTGGCCCTGTTCTAAAATGAAAATGAAAAAAATCAAAAGAGGAAAAAGCAAAGCCACAAAAAAGATACTTGCTTGAGCAAAAATCTTTTTTCTCTCAAACATCCAAAATGGTGCAAAGAGAAATGCAACTCCCCACATTCCAAGCATGAGAAGAAGAAAAACCAAAGCCTTCTGCAAGATTACTGTTGCAAGCCCAATGGCAAGGCCGGAGACGAGGGCATCCTTTCGTTTCTGTTCTCGAAATGTTTTAATCCAAAAAAAATAGCTCACCAAAATAAAGAAAGTCATGAAGGGATCGGGCCGAAATTCGAGCATATTTCGAGTAAACATAAAACAAGACATCGTAAGTAGAATCAACCATCTCGATAAAGATTGATCGAAAAAACTACGAAGAATTTTCCAAATAAAAAAAAGTGAGGCGGCCAGCAATAACACATCAAAAGTACGCACAATAAAAATCACTTCTGTTCCACTTGCAAGCTGAAGCACAGGAGCAAAAAGATACCAAAGCGTTGGGTTATGCTGTTCGAGAAAATCTGTAAATGGCAGTGCTCCCTGCGAAACGAGCCAGGTTGCGTGAAGATGCTGTATTTCATCGTGGTCAAAGGCTGAGGAAAAAAGGTGATAACAAAAAATGGCAGCAAATAAGAAAATGCTAAACCAAAATATTTTTTTATTGTTTTTCATGCGTGGAATTGAGGATAAAAACTTAGAAATCGCAAGGAAAAACACCAATAAAAGCCATTTCCCACCACAATTTCTATTGGCAAAAAAGTTTCCACGAATTATCCCTATTCGAATTACTCCAATTCGAATAGATCAAAGTGAAGGTATAAAAAACTATGATGAAAAATGTTGTTCGACGTTATGTCCATTGCCTCTGTAAAATTTATTTCCCTCTCTTTCTTCTGCTTATTGCTCTCAGCATTTGGGCTGCAGCGCCAACCTTAAAACTTTTCAAAAGCATCGATACAAATTTGTCTCGCCTCCTTCCTGAAGATAATAAAACGGTGATCTCCGGGGATCTTATAAACGCAAAAAAAATTAACAACCAAGGCGTCACCCTGGTGTTTGAGTTTCCTGAACCAAAAATTGGCGAGCAATATATTCCCACCATCGCTAAATATTTGAAGCAAAGTGAATATGTTTCGGAGGCAATCTACGAAAGAGAAGGTTTTGATTTTTTTCAAAAAAATGGACTGCTCTATCTTGATCTCAAACAATTAGAAGAACTCTACGACGAGGTTGATCAAGAAATTCAAAAGAAAAAACTTGGCGATCTCTATGTTGATTTTGAAGAAGACACCACTGCCAACGAAAACAATGGACTAAAAGATTTCAGAAGTAGATTCAACCTGGGTTTCAGCGCCTTTCCAAGCAGATATTACAACAACAAAGATGAAACCACCTATAGCATTCTTGTCCACTCCCCTGTTGAATCGGCCGATTTTCCTTACATGTTACGTACGATGCAGGATCTTGAAAATCTGCTCAACAACCTTCCTCTTCTCAAAGAAAAAAATATTACGGTTTATTATTCTGGGGGCTTCGCCACCAAACTCAACGAATACAATACCCTCATGCATGACCTCAGAATTGCGGGCATCATTGCCATGATTGGAATCACCTTTTTTCTCACATGGCGTTTTAGAAGGCCCGATGCACTTCTCTACATTTTCATTCCTTTCTTTTGCGCTCTCACGTGGAGTTTTGCGCTTACCCACCACGTTATTGGAAGCCTGAATATTATCACTTCGTTTCTGTTTTCGGTTTTATTTGGTTTAGGTGTTGATTTTGGAATTCATCTTCTTTCCAGATTTTGGGAGGAAATGCAGAAAAATAACATCGAAGATTCTTTATATACTCTGCTTATGACTGCCGGAAGATCTTGCATCACGGCTGGAACAACAACCGCAATCACTTTCCTCCTTCTTGTCTTCAACGATTTCAAGGGATTTTCGGAATTCGGCTTTATCGCTTGCACAGGGCTTTTGCTCAGCATTGTCGCTTATTTTGTGCTTATGCCATGCTTATTTCTGATCGTGAATTATTTTAAAATTGGTCCACCCGTAAAAAAGGTGGAACCTCTCATTCATTTTTTTGACAGTCTTATACCGCACTCAAAGCTGATTGTGAGAATCAGCGTAATACTTCTTCTCGTCTCACTCATATCAAGTTTCTTTTTTCTTCACTTTGAATACGATTTCAAAAAATTAAATGCACGCATTGAAACTGCCAGCATTGCAAAACAAAAAATGCGCGAAAGTGTTCAAGGTGGAAATACAAACGCTGTTATTCTTCTTGAAGATGAAAATCATCTTCCTCTTTTAAAAGAAAAAATAGACGAAATTAAAAAAGAAGATGGCGCCATCACAGCTGGTTTCTTTTCCTATGCCGACATGGTTCCAACAGACTACACAAAAAAAACTGAAATTATAAATCGAATTGAAAAACTTTTTGACAGTGAAGTCTTTAAGCTTTTAGATGAAGAAGAAAAAAAAGAAGTGGATGAATTTCAAAAGATGTTCCACCCGCAAAGAGTGACACAAGAACAACTTCCAGCCATTGTTGAAGAAACTTTTTTTGGGAACAAAAAAATTCCAGGGCAACTCGCTCTCATAAAACCAGATTCCACTATAGAACTTGATGATGGAAAAAATGCGATTCGTTTTTTCAATGAAATTGGATCTTTAAATGTGGATGGAAAAACATATTATCCATCTTCTTCCACTCTTGTTTTTGCCGAAGTGATTAGAACCATGCTTCGAGATTCAAAACGAACTATTCCCATTGCCTTCATCGCTGTGTTTCTTATTTTGCTCATCGATTTTAGAAAGTTAAAAGAAACTTTTTTTGTACTCATCCCACTGTTAAGTGGCTTCCTGCTTATGTTTGGCGGAATGTGTCTCTTCCAGATAAAACTCAACTTTTATAACATTGTTGTTTTGCCTTCAATGCTTGGGCTGGGAATTGATTACAGCGTGCACTTTTATCACCGCTACGTTTACGAAGATCATCATGCTCTCAAAATAGCTTTGCACAAAACTGGAAGTGCTATTTTTATCACAGCCATGACTACCATCTTTGGATTTGCCGGCCTTATCTTCGCTAACCATGCGGGTTTGCAGTCGCTTGGCATTTTGGCAACGCTTGGAATTAGTTCATGCATGCTGACAAGCCTTCTGTTTTTTCCATGTCTCATTGCACTTATTGAAAAAAGACATTCAAAAAAATCTGCTCTCACAGAAACGTCAAAATAAAAAAAGACCTCACTTTTCAGTAAGGTCTTTTTTTTGCACGCAAACAAAATTACTTGCTGCTAAGTTTTTTTCCTTTTACATAAGCCCAAAGCTTTTTTGTCATCTCACTTGGAGCTACAGGCTTAGCACCAAACACAGATTCCATAGAATCTTCGCATCCTTTGAAGCTAATGGAGTATCCACCAAACGCTGGTTTCTTTGCTCCTTTTTTCACTGCTTTCTTTACTGCCTTTTTCACACTTTTCTTTTTCACTGCTTTTTTTGCTGTTTTCTTTTTCGCTGCCATTTCATCCTCCTCGAAATATTTGGAACCCTTTCCAAAACTGCAGAACTCATATCAAAGTTGGCGTCGAGAAAAAAGGAAAATATCACAATTTCACCTCATCTTTTAAAAACTTTTTTCTTCCTCTCACCAGTTTGTAGACTTGCAGCATTTGCCCTGTTTCTTTCTCCTTGTTTTCTCTGAAACTTGATAGTAGCCAAAGTCGCTTGCAGGAAGGAAATGACGTCATGATCCAAAAGAAAACTCCTCGAAAAAAATCGCCTCTTCCAACAAAAAAAAATGAACCCTTACTTGATGAGTCAAACCAAGCTTTTTTAAGACAACTTGCTGCAGAAGCAGCGCACGAGATCAACAACCCGCTTGGAACCATGCGCATTTATGTTGAAGAACTCATGAGTGACATCACCAAAAAAAAGGCAAACCTCAAAGAGGCAAATGCTTCTCTGAAGGGCATAAAAACTAGCCTTCTGGACATCACCAAAGCTGTGCACAATCTTAAGTATCTGGCTGAATCAAAGCCCAGCCCATTTTTGAAGCAAAGTTTGAATAAGAGCATTCTCAAAACACTAAAATCGCTCGAAAAAGTCTTTTCAACCCAGGAAATACAGGTCTATGAGCAGCTTTCAGGAGATCCTCTTGAATTTTGGACCAATAGTGATAAACTTAATCAGTTGTGCGTGAATTTGCTGATGAATGCCAAGGATGCTCTGCTTAAAAACAGCGCTGGTGACCGTGTCATCATTATCAATTCGGGAAAACGCGGAAAAGACACAGTTTGGCTTGAAGTAAGCGATAACGGCGAGGGTATTTCTCCAGAAAATCTCCGCCATATTTTCACTCCTTACTTCACCACAAAAGCTGAAGGAAGCGGCACCGGGTTGGGGCTTGCCATAGTGCAAAAAATTTTGAACGAGCACAAAGCTACTATAGAAGTTGAAAGCAAACTCAATGAAGGCACAAGGATAAGAGTTTTTTTCCCCGTCGACAGAAGACATAAAGCAAGGAGCACCAAATAGATGGACCACAAACTTTTACTCGTCGATGACAACAAAGACCTTCGCAACGTCCTGGAACGCGTTTTGAAAAAACGAGGCTACAAAGTTGAAACAGCTGCATCTGGTGACGATGCTCTTCGCAAAATAAAAAATAACCACTACACTATTTTAGTCACCGACCTACGCATGCCCGGAAAAGATGGCATGGAGCTCTTGAAAGAAAGCAGAAATATTTCACCTTCCACTATGGTCATCATGATCACCGCGTTTGGCACCGTAGAAAGCGCCGTCGTTGCCATGAAGCAGGGAGCGTATGATTACATTCTCAAACCTTTTTCTCCTGATGAACTTGAAATAAAAATCAAAAGCGCGTTGCAACAACAAGAAAATAAGCTGGAAGAAATTAGCTTTGAAATTGCAAGTGAAGCAAAAAATCGCTTCGGAAGAATTATTGGAAACTCAAAAACAATGCGAAAAGTTTACGACCGCATTCACAAAGTGGCTCCCACTAACGCGCCTGTTCTCATCACGGGTGAAAGTGGAACAGGAAAAGAACTGGTTGCTCGGGAAATCCACAGCCGAAGCAATAGAGCTGGCGGACCATTTGTTGCTGTGAACTGCGTTGCGCTTGCAAGCGGAGTATTAGAGAGCGAACTTTTTGGTCACGAAAAAGGGTCTTTCACCGGAGCCACTTCAAGGCGTATTGGAAAATTTGAAAGCGCACAAAATGGAACACTCTTTCTGGATGAAATTGGCGAGCTCGATGAAAAAATTCAAGTACAACTCCTTCGTTTTCTTCAAGAAAAAAACTTTCATCGTGTTGGAGGAAATCAAAATATTCAACTTGATGTAAGAATTCTTGCCGCCACCAACAGAAATCTTTCAGAGCGAATTGAAAAAGGCTTTTTTCGCGAGGACCTTTTTTATCGACTCAACATGTTTTCTCTTCACCTTCCAGCACTTCGAGAACGTGAAGATGACATCACTGAGCTGACGCATTTTTTCCTTTCCAAGTACAATAAAGAGCTTGGGAAAAATGTAAAAATCACTTCAGAAGCCCTTGCTCTTTTGCGCCATCATATTTGGCCGGGAAATGTGAGGGAGCTGGAAAACGTTGTAGCCCAAGGCATCATCCTTGCCGAAAATGACGCCCTCCTCCCAAAACACCTCCCAGTGGGGCTCACAGGAGAGATGGCTGAAATCAGCATCGAAGAAGAAGGCCACAATCAATCAGGCATTTCTTCCCAAATCAATGCCATCGAATCTGAAGTAATTAGAAAAGCACTTCTCGAAGAAAACTGGAATCAATCCAAAACCGCAAAAAAACTAGGCCTCAAACGCACATCCCTTCAGTACAAAATGAAAAAATATGGCTTGAGTAAGGATTAGTTTCTACACACTACTCATGTAATTTGGTGGGGATGTTGTACAGCTTCAGTTTTCGATAAAACGTGGAAAGGCTCATGTTTAGCTTGCTTGCTGCCTCTTTGGGATTGTAGCCACTTGTACGCAAGGCTTGCTTTAGTAAATTTTCTTCCAACGATTTGAGCTGCTTCTTGCTGCTTCTAATTTCAGCGGCGCTTTGGTGTCTACGCAACTCTTGCGGCAGATCGGCAATACCAATTACATTGCCTTGGCTGAGCAAACATGACTTCATCACTACATCAGAAAGCTCCCTCACATTTCCAAACCATTGATGCTGAAGCAAACAATCGATACACTCATCGCTCATGTTTTTTTGCTGATCACATTCTTCGTTCCACGAATGTAAAAAATGTTTCACTAAAAGAGGAATATCGCTCAGTCTGTCACGAAGCGGCGGAAGTGAAAGCTGGATGGCATTCAGGCGATAGTAAAGATCTTGCCGTAAAACACCGCTTTTCAAAAGCACGTCAGCATTTTGCCTTGCCGCAACAATCAAACGAACGTTTACCGATCTTTTCTTGAAAGCTCCCTCGGGCACGATGGAAGCCGTGTCCAGCATTTGCAAAAGCTGGCCTTGTATTTCGTGCGGAACAAATTCTATATCATCAATGAAGAGAGTTCCCCCATAGGCTTCTTCAATAATTCCTTTTTTGCTTTCTTCATCTTGAGTACTTGGCACTCTTCCAAAAAGCTCGACGGCCATTTGATTTTTGGGAACAAGAGACGCCGAAAACGAAACAAAAGGCTTCTCTTTTCTGTTGCTAAAGCGATGGATTGACTCGGCCACAAGCTCTTTCCCCGTGCCTTCTTCTCCACTGAGAAAAACGTTCACATAGAAAGCTGATATCTGCTGGATAGTCCTGCGCACGGCAGTAATCTCCTGAGAGCTTCCGATAATATGCGAGCAACTGTGTTGGGCAGAGGTGGTCATCTGGAGATTAAAAGAGCAATCTCTGTGCCAGAAGGAAGAAAAGAACGAAAAGTGGAAGCGTGAAATAAAGACAGCTAAAACAGCCATTCAAAGGCACCAAGAGTGAACGAGCGAAAAATGCGAAAAGAGCTCTCTTCCTTTTTTTGCCAAAAAACTGGCAACTTCTCTCAAAAGACTGCCCAAAATGAATCATTTTTGATCGCATGTTTTCAAATAATGTAAAATCTCTGATATTCAAATTGACAGAAAAGAAAAAAGCGTGAGATATGCAGGCACTTATGTACCGCATTCCTTTTTCTATCATCAGACAACACTTCATCCTCAAGCAAGGCGTGGTTATTTTTATTGCCACCCTCATTAACGCTTTGGGCGTAAACATTTTCCTTGTTCCGCACAAGTTGGTTGGTGGCGGATTTACCGGCTTAGCTGTCTTTTTGAACTACATCACACACTATCCTGTTTGGGCATATGTTATCTTGCTCAACCTTCCGCTTTTTATCATCGCCTTAAAAAAACTTGGCCGCCCGTTTGTTTTGGGAAGTCTCTACGGAATGCTTATCCTTTCCTTCTCCCTTTTTCTCACGCAATTCACCTCCAGTTGGAACTTGATCAGCTCTCCTATTTTGGCTGCTATTTTCAGCGGCGTGCTTCGCGGAGTTGGTGTCGGCCTGGCTTTGCGCGTCAATGGATCACTTGGTGGAACAGATATCATTGGTGCATTGGTTAAAAAATATTTTTCCATCAGCTTCGGCATCGTTGCCCTTGCGTTTAACGGATTTATTGTTGTTCTTTCTGGAGTAAAGTTTGGGGCTGACATTGCGGGCTTAGCCTTGCTTTCTATTTTTGTGGAATCTTTTGCCATCGACAAAACCATTCAAGGCATCAACACCAGCAAAGCCATCTTTGTCATTTCTACTAAACCGGAAGAAATTGCAGCTCGCATCATGGAAAAAGTAAATCGAGGCGTCACCTTTCTTGAAGGCCAAGGCGCCTATTACAAAAACCAGCGCAAAGTCTTATACTGCGTGGTTTCCCTTCGACAGCTTGCTCGCGTGAAATACTATGTAAAAGAAATTGATGCCGACGCCTTCATGTCGGTAGCTGATGTTTCCGAAGTGCTAGGCAAAGGCTTTAAGCCAAGTCCGTTTTGACAATCAAAGCTGCAGAAAAAAATCATTGTCATCCTCGCGAAAGCGGGGATGTGGATTCACATTCGAAGTGCAACACTTGGTTCAAGAAGACCTCAGCAGGAGTTCGATAACCAAGACACTTCCGGGGAGTGTGGTTATAAGCTTGGACTTTTAAATGCAACTGAGAAGA
>Ga0210019_1000986_pt1 | contig 32018 bp, 23 predicted proteins | sample CryGeyCG2114_020_2_FD_183969 | JGI IMG/M metagenome (GOLD analysis project Ga0210019, IMG submission 183969) | Groundwater microbial communities from aquifer - Crystal Geyser CG11_big_fil_rev_8/21/14_0.20 (SPAdes) (version 2) | ecosystem: Environmental > Aquatic > Deep subsurface > Groundwater ...
CAAAGGAACTATCTATCTCGATTTTATGACACCCAACTCCGCCTATCGAGAATCAGCGGTTGGATGGCTTACGCATTAGGCGTAAACGGGAGCAAGCTGTTTGCTTGCAAATAAGTTGGCACTTATTTCTTTCTCGAAGTTTTATGAGATTCGAGAATACTCAATCTGCCTATTTTGACAAAAATTCCTGTCGATTCCTATCACCCCCGTAATTTTAATTCTCTTTTTAGTTCCCGCTCTACTTCCCGCTTTTTAATTAATTCCCTTTTATCAACTTTTTTAAGGCCTTTAGCAATTCCAAACTCAAGCTTTATTTTCCCTCTTTTAGTATACACCCTTAAGGGTATCAAAGTCAAGCCCTTTTGCTTGGTTTTGCCAATTAAATATTTAATTTCAGATTTTTTTAAGAGAAGTTTTCGCGACCTCTCGGGATTGTAATCTGGCGGCAGATTTTTTGGCTGATAGGGAGAAATTTTCGCGCCGACCCAAAAGACCTCCTCATCTTTAACTATTACGTAAGAGCCAGCCAGATTTACCCCTCGGGTTTTAATTGACTTCACTTCCTGGCCAATCAAAGAAATTCCTGCCTCAAACTTTTCCAGAATTTGATAATTAAAATAAGCTTTTTTGTTTTCAGCCAAGATTTTCACACTTTCATTTTAGCAAAAAATAAGATAAACTGAAGATATGACTTGGCAAATTATTATAAATTTAATTGAGAAGTCAATAAAAGAGCTTCAAAAGGAGAAGATTTTTCCGAAATTTGAGCCCCCAAAGATTAAGGTTGAACACCCGGAAGAAAAGGCACACGGTGATTATGCGACAAATATTGCGATGGTAATTGCCGGGCAAGTCAAAAAAAATCCGATGGAAATAGCAGAAGCATTAAAATCAAAAGTTAAAGGGCAAAAGTCAAAAGTTTTCGACGAAGTCGAAGTAGTTAAACCTGGTTTTATTAATTTTTTTCTTTCAAAAGAATATTTACTAAAAGAAATCAAAACGATTTTAAGAGAAAAAGATAAATATGGCTCAAGCAAAATGGGGCGGGGGAGAATAGTTGTTATTGATTATTCCTCTCCTAATATTGCCAAACCTTTTGGAATTGGCCATTTAAGATCGACTATTATTGGTCAAGCTCTTTATAATATCTATAAATTTTTAGGTTGGAAATGTATTGGCGATAATCACCTCGGAGATTGGGGGACACAATTCGGCAAGTTAATTGTAGCGATAAAAAAATGGGGAGATGAAAAAAACCTGGAGGGCTTATCAATTGACGATTTAGAAAAACTTTATGTTAAGTTTCATCAGGAAGCAGAATCTGATCTTAGACTAGAAGAGGAAGGGAGGATGTGGTTTAAAAAATTAGAAAAAGGCGATAAAGAAGCTCGAAAAATTTGGCAGGCTTGCGTAAATATAAGCTTAAAAGAATTTAACAAAATTTATAAATTCTTGGGAATAAAAATTGATTATGCTTTTGGCGAAAGTTTTTATGAACCATTGTTAAAGGAAATTCTTAGGGAAGCTAAAGAAAAAGGAGTGGCAAAAGAGAGCCGGGGGGCCTTAATAATTGAATATCCCAAAAACGAGCTTCCTCCGGCAATGCTCTTAAAATCTGATGGCACAACAACTTATTTAACTAGGGATCTGGCAACTGTGAAATATAGATTAAAAAGGTGGAAACCAGATTTGATTATCTACGAAGTCGGAGCTGATCAGGAATTACATTTTAAGCAATTATTTAAAGCGGTTGGACTTTTGGGTTGGACAAACCCCGCACCAGAACAAGTTCGGTGCGGGGCAAGAAAGGTAAAATTTTTCCATGTTGCCCACGGACTTTATCGGACAAAAACTGGAAAATTTTCAACCAGAAAGGGGGAAACTGTTCATTTAGAGGAAGTTTTAAAAGAGGCAATTGAGAGAGCAAGAGAAATTATTGAGAAATCTGAAACCGGGAGGGGGCTTTCAGAAAACGAAAAAGAAAAAATTACCAGAGCAGTAGGAATTGGGGCGATAAAATATAATGATTTATCTCAATATTATAGCCGAGATATAGTTTTTGATTGGGATAAGATTTTAAATTTGAAAGGAAACTCCGCTCCCTATTTGCAATACACCTTTGCTCGTTGCCAAAGTGTGCTTAGAAAGGCTAAATTAAAAATCGTTGCAAGAAAAATAAAAATTATTGATTTTAAATTAGAAGAAGAAAATATTTTGAGGACAATTTACAAATTTCCTGAAATAGTTCAAGAAGCAGCTGAGAGACTTTCTCCTAACTTGGTTTGTAATTTCGTTTTTGATTTAGCTCAAAAATATAATCTCTTTTATGATCTTTATCCTATTATTAGAGCCGAGACCAGGGAATTGAAAATATTTAGATTAGCTTTGACAGCTGCCGTAGCTCAGGTATTAAAAAATTCTCTTTCCCTTCTAGACATTGGAGTTTCAGAAAAAATGTAATAAAATGCAATTTATATTACATTAATTATTATCGCCTTTCTTTAATATCTTAAATTAAAAATTTATGAGGGAAAATTATAATATTCATCAAAATTTTAAATTGAACATTTATAGAAAAGCAAAAACAATAGCTAAATATCTAAACTCAAATCGCTCCCAAATTATAAACATTCTATTATCATACGAAAGTTTGGAAACAGCCCGAGACGAAATTAACCGATCTGTCAAAACGCTAAGAGCTATTAAGCGTGAAATGAAATATCTCTGTAATAGTAGAGTAAATTATATTTCTTCGCTGTTTCCCATAAATTTGCCCGTTATATTCCTTAACACTTTTTGGCATAGTACCATCCTTTATGGCGAAGAAAGTTTATATCCGTCCATCAGAATTGGCAAGGCCTATTTTCGAGAGAATAACTTCTTTCTTAAAACCCACTATTCCAGATTCAATAGAATTTCAATATTGTGCACGAAGAGATTTTTTAGAGTATTTTATTAAGAAATCAGATGTAATTATTTTCACGGGGCGTTATGAAAGTGCGTTAAATGTCCAAAAAGAAGCTGTTCCATTTCACTCCCTTTTTATATACAATGGTCGGGGAATGAACCCATTATTAATTACTCCCAATGCCGATTTGAATTCCGCGGTTTCAAAATGTATAAAAGTAGGCTGTTTTAATTCTGGCCAAGATTGTGCCAGCCCTGATGATATTATTGTTCATAACTCTATTATTGAACCTTTTACGAAAAAATTAATAGAAAAATTGAATTTCTACAAAGTGAAACCCGATTATTTTAGTGGAAATATCATAGGCCCCTTAGTAAAAATTGAAAATCTTTTGGAATTACAAAAATTTTTTAAGGAGAATAAATCAAAAATAATTTATGGAGGCTCAATCGATCTTACTAATAAAATTTGTTATCCTACAGTTTTAGTTTCTAATGTGACAGAGCATAGTGATTATACACGGGAATTTTTTGCTCCAGTATTTAATATCTTAATTTATAATAATGCTGAGGATTTAGATTTTTACTTCCAAAACAAAGATTATCTTGATTATGCTATGTATGTCTCAGTTTTTGGTAACTCTCCCTATATTTCGAAATTAAAAAAGCATTCGATTGTACTTCAAAACTTAACAATGCTTGAGATAAATCAAAATACCTTTGGAGGATATGGTAGAAAAGCGTCTTATGTTGAGCTATTATGGATTTATTTTTCCTCGTCCAATTTTAATCTCAAGGGAAATATGGCGATATAGTAAGGTAATAAAGAAACTTGATAAAAACGTTTTCCAAAATTCTAAATATGAAAAGTCTTATACAATTCATTGAATTTTAATTAAAAACAGTTTAATTATGAAGAAAAAAAGAAAAAAAATATTTGTCATACCAATAAAAGGAGAACTAAAAGAAAAAAGTAAACCTTTAATTTTAGTAGAATTGGAAAACATATTAAAGAGGTTTTTTGGAAAAGATTTATTATTTGCAGTATTAACTGGAAGTAGTATTTATAAAATTAGAAAAAATCATGATATAGATATTCTAATTGTCGTAAAGGGGTATTTAAAATTGCAAGATTTCTTTGCTAAAAAATTACAATTGATAGAAAAATTTTTGGTTATTACAAAAAAATATGGATTTAAATTTGATTTTTATTTTCCATTAGAAATAATTCCCGAGTCAATCCTCAAAACACAAATTACTTTAAAATCTCTTAAACAACAGGAAACTTTCATTCAGCTGGCCCCAAAAAATACTTTAATAGATTTTAATCATTTCGCTTCATATCCAATTTGGTCTTCGATGTTGCTTTTTAGTAAATTTTGGTTTGGAAATAAACACCTTTACAATGAATATCATAATCGTATAAAAAGGATAATGTTAAAATATTATCGCTGGAAAACAAAAAATAGATCTTTTAAATTTATTAGTAGATATTATTATTATAGGTAAATCATTATCCAAAGTTAAAAACCTACGATTATATGCTATTCAAACTATTAAAGTGAATTAGAGCTTATTAAGCAGTTCATTAGGTTCCCGGAAATCATTGAGGATGTGACGAAAGATTATCAAGTCCAGAGAATTCCCCAATATGCCATAGATTTAGCCACTGTTTTCCACCAATTTTATCGGGATTGTAAAGTTTTGACAGAGGGTCGCTCCTTGCGAGAAGCTCGTTTGGCTTTAGTTTTAGCAACCAAAACCGTATTTAAAAACACCTTAAATTTAATGGGCATTTCTGCTCCCGAGAAAATGTAATTACCAACACCGGGTGTTGGTTATGAGATATGGAGGGATAAAAAAGAATAAAAAATTTAAATAGGCAAACAATGTTTGCCTATTTTTATCTTTAAATGTATAATTTATTAAAAATATGCAGCTTAAATTTTTGAAAATTGAAGAGAAAATTCTCAAATTTTGGCGGCAAAATAGGATTTTTGAAAAAAGCATTTCCCAGCGCCAGAAAGCGCGGAATTTTGTATTTTATGAAGGGCCGCCTTATGCTAATGCTAAACCAGGAATTCATCATCTTTTAGCTCGGGCCTTTAAAGATATTATCTGTCGATACAAAACAATGAAAGGGTTTAAAGTCCTCAGGAAAGCTGGTTGGGATACTCATGGCTTGCCAACTGAGATGGAAGTGGAAAAAAAATTAGGTATCAGAAATAAAAAAGAAATTGAGCAATTAGGAATCGAGAGATTTGTTAAAGAATGCCAAAAGAATGTTTTTACTTATAAAAAAGAATGGGAAAAGTTTACCGAAAGAATTGGTTATTGGCTTGACCTTAAAAATGCCTACATTACCTGCAGTACCGATTATATTGAGACGGTTTGGTGGATTATAAAAAAAATCTATCAAAAAGGACTTTTGTATCAAGATTATAAAGTTTCGCCTTATTGTTCGAGATGTCAAACCGTTTTATCAAGTCATGAAGTAGCTCAAGGCTACGAGAGAATTAAAGAATCAGCAATTTATATTAAATTTCAAATTTTAAACCCGGAATTCAAAAACACTTCTCTTTTGGTTTGGACAACTACTCCCTGGACATTGCCCGGTAATGTGGCAATCGCCATCAATGAACATTTCAGTTATGCCAAAGTAAAAATTGGCCAGGAATACTTAATTTTAGCCAAAGAACGAATCGGAGCTATCAATCTTCAAGGAGAAGTTGTTAAAGAGTTTAAAGGAAAAGATTTAGTTAATTTACGATACGAACCTCTCTATTTGGTTAATGAGGAAATTTTAAAGACTGGCTATAAAGTAATTCCTGCTGATTTTGTTTTTTTAGAAGAAGGAACCGGATTGGTTCATATTGCTCCGGCTTTTGGTGGAGAAGATATGGAGGCTGGTAAAAAGAATAATTTACCGATTTTATTGACGGTTGATGAGGAAGGAAAGTTTAAATTAGAAGTCAAAAAATGGGCAAGAATGTTTGTTAAAGAGGCCGACCCATTGATTATTGAAGATTTAAAAAATAGAAATTTACTTTTTAAAAAAGAACTATACGAGCACGATTATCCTTTCTGCTGGCGGTGTCATTCACCACTGCTTTATTATGCCAAAAAATCCTGGTTTGTCAGAATGACCAGAGTAAAAAAAGATTTAATTAGAAATAATCAAAAAATCAACTGGATTCCAGGACATTTGAAAAAAGGCAGGTTTGGCGAGTGGTTGAGGGAAATTAAAGATTGGACGCTATCAAGAGAAAGATACTGGGGAACCCCTCTTCCTATTTGGCAATGTAAAAATTGTGGCAATTTAGAATTTATAGGTTCATTAAAAGATTTGTTAAATCAAAATTCCTCCAACAACAATTATTATCTTTTTCGCCATGGTCATTCTCTAAGGCAGGTAAAGAAAATAGCCATGTGTTGGCCAGAAAAAATTTATTGCCCCTTAACTAAAAAAGGCAAGGAGGAGGTTTTTGCTGCAGTTAAAAAAATAAAAAATAAAAATATTGATTTAATATTTTCTTCAGATTTATTAAGAACAAAGCAAACAGCCGAGATTATCTCCAAAGAAACCGGTGCCAAAATAATTTTTGATAAGAGGTTAAGAGAAGTAAATGTTGGTATCTTTAATGGCCAAAATCCTAAATTGGCCTGGGATTATATTTTAAAGAAAAAAAATCCTTATCTGGCAAAGTTGCCCAAAGGAGAAAGTTTAACCGGCCTCCAAAAAAGGGTTTATGATTTTCTAAAAAAAATTGATAAAAAATACCAAGGAAAAAATATCATCATCGTTTCTCATGAATTGCCGTTAACAGTTTTGGAAAAGACCTTAAAAAGTTGGTCAATTAAAGAAATTATTGAGTGGCGAAAGAAAAATCGCGAAAGGTTAATCAAAACCGGCCGGAGGAGAAAAATTGAATTCAAAAAATTGCCATTTAATGAAAAAATGGAGATTGACTTTCACCGGCCTTATATTGATGGAGTGAGGTTTTATTGTTCAGGATGTAAAGAAGGTTTAATGGTAAGAGTTCCGGAAGTAATTGATTGCTGGTTTGACTCAGGAAGTATGCCCTTTGCTCAATATCACTATCCTTTTGAGAACCAAAAATTGATAAATAATAAAATACAATTCCCAGCAGATTATATTTCCGAAGGAGTTGATCAAACTCGGGGCTGGTTTTATACTTTGTTGGCTATTTCTACTTTACTTGGAAAAGGTCCTGCCTATAAAAATGTTATTTCTTTAGGCCATGTTTTAGACGAGAAAGGCGAAAAAATGTCCAAATCAAAAGGCAATGTAGTTGACCCCTGGTATATCGTTGAAAAATATGGAGCCGATGCTACCAGGTGGTATTTTTACACTATCAACCAGCCCGGCGATTCAAAATTATTTTCAGAAAAAGATGTTGAAAAAAATCTAAAGAAATTTATTCTCACTTTTTGGAATTCCTTTGTCTTTTTTGAAACATATAAAACAAGGTCAAATGTCAAATGTCAAATGTCAAAGGTCAAAGGTCAAAACATATTAGATAAATGGATTATTTCAAGATTGTACAGGTTGGTTCTAAATGTGACAAATTCTTTAGACAAATACGATGTTACGGCAGCTGCCAGGTCTATTGAAAACTTTGTTATTAATGATTTATCTTTATGGTACATTAGAAGGTCGCGCAAGAGATTTAAAGAAGCCGCAGCCACTTTAAATTTTGTTCTTTTGACACTCTCAAAATTAACCGCTCCCTTTATTCCCTTTTTGAGTGAAAAAATTTATCAAAGAATAAGCTATTTTCCAAGGTGGAACCTTGGAAATTCGGTTCATCTGGAAGATTGGCCGAAGGGAAATAAAAAATTGATTGATAGAAAATTGGAAAGAAAAATGGAGAGAGTGAGAGAGATAGTTTCTTTGACTTTGGCCGCAAGAGCAAAGGCAAAAATAAAAATTCGTCAACCCTTAGCTGGGTTGCAAATTGCCAATTATGAATTGAGAAATGAGCCAGGATTGTTAGAATTAATTAAAGAAGAAGTTAATGTCAAAAAAATTATTTTCGGGAGAAGCTTGAAATTGGAGACAAAAATTACTCCGGAGTTAAAAGAGGAAGGAATGATTCGAGAAGTTATTCGAAATATCCAGGAAATGAGAAAGGAGGCAGGATTTAAACCAAAAGATAAAATTTTAGTTAGATATTTTGGAAATCCAGCTTTAAATGAGATTTTAAAAAAGAATGAAAAACTTATCTCAACCGAGGGAAAAATTAAAGATTTCCAACTTAGAAAGGAGAAACAAATTTTTGATTTTGAAAAAACAACAAAGGTCGACCAAGAAAATTTATGGTTAGCAATTAAAAAAATTTAAACCCCGTTAGAAATTTTTGATATTTTGTTTTACCGTGAGTTCTATCATTATAGATCAACCCATTTTTATGAAAAGCATAATCTGTAAAATTTCTAAACGGGGTAAATTATGGGTTTATTTGAAAAAAACAGGCGCTCGGTGGAGGAGGGATGAAAAGAGAACCAGGGAAAACACCTCCGCTAAAAGAGCCCAAACCTTCAGGATTTGGAGGAAGGCCATTTCTGAGAAGAGAAGAATTTAGAGGTTGGTTGAGAAAAGAAGAGGCCTGGAGGGTTAGTAAGATGCCCCAAAAGGAAAGAGTTGGTTTGGAGAAGAAATTATTTGATCCAAAAAGATCTGGAGAGTTAATTGAGCCAAAAGAAGCCGAGAAAGTATACCGAGAAATAAAAAATTTTCCAATAAGATCTAAAGGAAAATACGGATTCAAAAGTGAGGGTGAAAGATTTAAAGCTCTCAAAATTTTAGAGAAACTCTTAGGGAAATAAATGTTCGTTCATTACCGAAGCCCGGGAATAATTTTTAAAAAAGAAGATCGGGCCGAAGCCGACCAGTTGTTTACTGTTTACACAAAAGACTTTGGAAAATTAGAGATTTTGGGAAAGGCAATCAGGAAAATTTCTTCCAAATTAAGGTCGGGAGCCGAGATTTTTTATCTATCAGAAATTGAATTTATTCAAGGAAAAGCTCACAAAACCCTAACTGATGCTATTTTGATTGAAAAATTTGAAAACCTTAAAAATAATTTAAATAAACTGAAAATTGCCTATAAAGTTTCCCAAGTTCTAAATAACTTAGTTTCCGGCCAAGAGCCCGACGAAAAAATCTGGCAGCTCTTGGAGGAAACCTTTAGGAAACTAGACAAATTGGAAATCGGACGCCACCCCCCCACCACCCTTCGGAAATTGGAAATTATTTATTATTATTTTTTCTGGAATCTCGTTTCTTTACTCGGTTATCAGCCGGAGCTCAAAGGCTGCACCATTCAGGGCAAGAAAATTAATTGCGATATTGCTAAAATCATAAAAGTCATTTTAAGAAAGGATTGGCAGATTTTACCAAGGCTGAAATTAGAACCCAGCCACCTGAAATTATTAAAAAATGTCTCTCAATGGTATAGAATTAAAATATGCGGCTGAGAAATAGATTTATCTTTTCTATTATAATTTTAGCTGTCTTGGCAGGTGTTATCGGTTATTGGAACTGGCAAAGAAATATTTATTCTAAAGAGGTTTTGAAATTGGAAATTTTGGGACCGAGAGAAGTAGATTTTTTAGAAGAAATTGAATATATCGTCAAATATAAAAATAATGGAGCGGTTCGCCTTGAAGAGCCGAGACTTATTTTTGAATATCCAAAGCAAGTTATCCTCCCCGAAAATAGGACTTCCTTTCAGGAGATAACTTTAGACGATATTTATCCTGGCGAGGAAAAGACCATTTCTTTTAAGGCTAGGTTATTGGGCAAAGAAGGAGAAAACCTGGTAGCCAAAGCCAGTTTAAGTTATCGGCCGAAAAATTTGAAAGCTCGTTATGAATCAGCCACTACTTTTACCACTACCATTAAATCGGTTCCTCTTACTTTTGAATTTGATTTGCCATCAAAAATTGAATCGGGAAAGAATTTTACCTTTAGAATAAATTATTTTTCCAATCTTGATTATCCTTTGGCCGATTTAAGAATTCAGGTTGAGTATCCTTTTGATTTTGAATTTATTACATCCGCTCCCAAGGCCCTTGAAAGAAACGAATGGCTCGTGCCAGTTTTAAACCAATCTCAGGGAGGAAGGATTGAAGTCACTGGCAAGGTTTCAGGCGAAGTTGGCAGCGCAAAAATCTTTAAAGCAAAATTAGGCATTTTTAAAGAAGGAGAATTTATTTTACTAAAAGAAACAGCAAAAGGATTAGAAATTATAAAGCCATCAATTTATTTCAGACAAGAAATTAACGGCAATCCCCAACATGTGGCAATGCCGGGCCAGTGGCTTCATTACGAGATTTATTTTAAGAATATTGGTGATGACGCTTTAAACAATCTATTTATGGTTAACCAGCTGGAAGGAGAAGCATTTGATTTTGAGACCATAAAATCTGATTTGGGTCAAACTGAGCCCGGAGGTAATTCAGTAATTTTTGATTGGCGAAGAGTTTCCCAGTTTCAATATTTAACGCCGATGGAAGAAGGAAAGGTTGATTTCTGGATAAAATTGAAAGATGATTTGGGCCGGGTTAAAAATCCGATTTTAAGAAACAAAGTTTTCATTAGTCAGGTCAAAGAAGAATTTGTCACTAAAATCAGTTCAAAATTGGAAATAGTTCAAAAAGGCTGTTTTCAAGATGAAGTTTTTGGAAATAAAGGGCCAATTCCTCCTAAAGTTGGAGAAACTACTACTTATACTCTAATCTGGCAGGTGAAAAATTATTATTCAGATGTTAAAGATGTTAAGGTAAAAGCCTTTTTACCTCGGAATGTTGAGTTAACAGCTGGAAAGATTTTTCCTGAAGAGGAAGCTTCAAAATTTGCTTTTGATCCCCAGTCGGGTGAAATCGTCTGGTCAGTCGGTGATTTAGAGAAAGGAAGTGGTATTACGACACCGGCTAAAAGTATAGCTTTTCAAGTCGCTTTTACTCCAAATGAATTACAACGGGGTCAGACCCCGGAAATTATTAGTGAGGCGAAAATCACTGGCGAGGATAGCTGGACCGACCGAATCCTCGAAGCCACCTCTAAATCAATAAATACAACTTTAGCCAATGATGAAACCATAACTGAGGAGATGGGAAGAGTTCAATAACCACAAAATCTTGATAAGAATTTAATTATTTGCTATGATATTTTGTTATCAGGCCAAAAAGAAAGGAGGTGATGAAATAGCCCTTTGTAATAGTAGAATCTAAGATGACCTGACTTAGATTCAAAAAATAAAAACATAAAAGGAGGTTTGTCATGAGCGCTACCAAAAGTAGTGTCAGCGGAACTGGAGTGTCAACTCTGCTCAAGCTTTCTCAGGTTGTGCAATTGATCCTTCAGGGAAAAAGAGATGACGGAGTGGTGCAGGAAATCGGCACGGCTTGTCAGGCGGTGATTGATAATACACCTTTCCAGGTGGTTATCACTAAGCCAGCAAGTCTTGGTCAATTCCTCGCTATGCCCAATCCCACCCAGGCGATGTTCAACCAGCTGGCGAGCGAGGTATCCTGGTCCTGGTGGGATCTCCTCGACCAAATCGAGGAAAGCTGTTTTCTCCTGGCTCCTGCCATTGAAAAGGCCCAACCTTTTCTTAAACTCTGGAAGGATGAAGTGACTCAGAATCCCTACAAGCCGCCGGCTGGTTGGAAGTATATCCCAGTGGAGGAGGCGGTCGAGGCTTACCGAAAGCTCTTTGGTTCAAGCCTGAAAGCAAATTCGGTCCTCAAGCTTGCTAGAGAAGCCAGGCCTCGTCAGGAAAGTGAAGGGGTTGCAATCTGGCCAAAACTTTCTACCCTTGCTAAGCTCTTCGGTGTCTCAGGTAATCCTCTAGAAAATACCGAGAAAGGCTGGGAAGCCTATGCCAGAATCGTAGAGCTCTTCATCCCAGAAGTCGGTAAAGCCTACACCAAGGCTTATCCTAACTTCTCCTTCCGGAATTGGCGAGAAGGGCAACTCACTACTGATTATCTCCGGCTTACGCCAGCCGGTCGCAAGGTCTGGCAAAAGTTGGAGAGGGAGTCAGAGGATGACTTCGTGTTGGGACCGTATGGCGCAGCCACCGGTTCCGTCTATAGTGGTTACTCAGTCCGGCGCTCCCGGATTGAGATCGTCTTGGCCGGCGATCAATTTCCTCAAGAATGTGTTATGGTCGGAGGAACCATTGCTACTCAGCCTGATCGATTAACCAAGTTCGAGCATCTTTATATCGATTGTCCGGGAACGAAGTATGTTACTGGCGCTGGTGGTCGGTTCTCTTACTCTCTTTGCTTCTACTGGGGCGACGGCGGGCTCCGCTTTGACGGCGGCTGGGCTGGCGTCGCCGTTCTGGGCTTCGGTTCGGCTTCTGGCTTCCTCGGGTAGTATCTTGGTCATTGAAGCTTGGAGACCTTGGGCCTTTTTGGCAATTGGTTCTTGGTTTCCAACACAAGGGCAAAGGGCGATATCCAGATTATTCTGGCTCTGTCGCCTTTTCTTTTTCTTCAAAATTGATATTATTTAATTGAGAGTAGGCTAATGAATCGCAGTTTAAGAATTGCGGCCGCCGAAATCTTCACTTCTTAAACCAACCAGAATTCCTAAAACTAAGGTTTCAGGAAAGGTGTTGAAAGAAGGAGATACTACTTACCTTTACCTAAGACAGGTGTCACCGCAGGTGGCTGCTACCGGATGAAATACAGGGAAGATAGTAAATAAATTCCCAGTGGCTTGGATGGGTAAAGGTAAATTTCCTGACGCTGATGGTCAGTTCTCTAACTCCCTTTACTTCAACTTGAACGACGGCAAGCTCCACTTCGACAACAACTGGGCTGACAACGCCATTCAGAACTTCGGTTCAACTTCTGGCTTCCTCGGGCAATCTCTCCTTCTTACTAAAAAGCACCGGCTTTTGGCGATGCTTTTTAGTTTTTTTAAATCTATTTAATTTAATGAAGTGAGCGTATCCAGCCACCTATCATTTTGCCAATTTCTTGGAGTTCTTGTTGTAATTGGATATATTTTTTATTATCAAGTGCTTTTACTTCTTTAGCCAACCGAATTAATATTTTTAGAAGGTCTATTTTTAGACTGGCTTTTTGCAAAATATTGTATTTTACATAATCAGTAAGGAAAAGAAAAGAGCCTTCAGCGAAAAAATTTCGCCGAAGGCTCAAGGGCTCAAGAGATTTGAACTCTCAAGTCTTCAAAGTTCAGAGAACTTCCGAGCGGACGAGACGCCCAAGCCGCCGCCGCGGCGGCCACCCCAGTAGAGGCTGACAACGAGACCCCCCGAACCGAAGAAGCCGACGCCGACACGGAGGCCGCCCGAACCCACAGAGGACGTGCGGACATAGATGCGTTCATCAAACAGCCGTTCGCCAGTAGCCAGGTAGTGACCGATGATAGTGTAGACCATCACTTGGGCCCTGGGCACTTCGTCGTCCTGGCCGAGGAGTACTTGCTGTTCATCCCAGTTCTTCGAGGTCGAATTGTCCACCGGGGTCTTGCCAACCAGTTGCCAGCTGACTTGGCTATACTCTTTAGCAAAAGATTCCTTGTTATACCACGACTGGTCGTAGAACAACTTAGAATCCACTTTGCCACGAATCTCGAGAATCGAGAGCGGAAAGACCGCTACCAGGACATGCGTGTCCTTCGATTGCTCGAGTATTGCTTCAGAGAATGGAATCTCTGAAAGAGCGGCGAGTTGCTGACGGGTCAGATTGACCCCGAAGTGTCTGATGGCTTCCTCAACACCGAAGAAGTTTATACCCATGATTTCACGGGCACGCTTCTGGCTCGTTGTCGGCTCGAAGCCACCACTCTGAATCAACCTCACCACCTTTGTGGCAAGGTCGTTGCCCTTTGAGTCAATGACTCTCTGGGCAAGTTCGTCGTTGAGGCCTGCGGCCTCCAGCTTGAGCAGGAGCTCGTGCTCCTTGTGCACCGACAGGGTGCGGCTCACCATAGTAGTTTCCATGGCATACCTCCCATCTTTTATTTTCGATTCGTTCGGATTTACGGCTTATCTCGGAATGAGACGAGTATTCTGGAAACCAAGCGTTTTGGCGTCCAAAAGGCTCGCCTCATCTTTCTGAACCATATTTTTAAGGAACTTTATTACACTATAATTATAGCAAACCGTCAAATTTTGTCAAGTGTTTGGCCCCCCTTTGGTTAATAAGAAAATTGAATTTGAAATATTGCTATTAATAGGATAAAATAAAGTTAATGCAAAACTTAATGCCAAAAATTATTTCTTTAGCCAAAAGGCGAGGATTTATTTTCCCCTCATCGGAAATTTATGGTGGTTTTGGTTCTTGTTATGATTTTGGACCTCTGGGAGTGGAAATGAAAAATAATATTAAAAAGGCCTGGTGGGATGAAATGACAAAAAATCAGGAGAATATTGTTGGATTGGATGCTGCAATCTTGATGTCGCCTAAAGTCTGGCAGGCTTCTGGTCATTTGACTGCCGGTTTTGCTGATGAATTGGTGGAATGTAAATCCTGCCACAAGCGATTTCGCACCGATGAAATTGGCCGAGGACGGGCCTCGGCAAGCTGTCCGGAGTGTGGGGGAGAATTAACTGAGCCGAGAAAATTTAATTTGATGATGAGAACTTTTGTTGGGCCGGTGGAGAATGAGGCAGCCCTAACCTATTTAAGAGCAGAAACTTGTCAAGGAATTTACATGAATTATGAAAATGTCTTAAATTCAATGAGATTAAAGATTCCTTTTGGGATGGCTCAAATTGGCAAGGTCTTTAGGAATGAAATTACCACTAAAAATTTTGTCTTCAGGATTAGAGAATTTGAGCAAATGGAAATGGAGTGGTTTTGTCGACCAAAAGAGGCTGAAAAATATTTTGATTTCTGGAAAAAAGAAAGATTGAATTGGTATCTAAATTTGGGCCTAAAAAAGGAAAATTTAAGAGAAAGGGAAGTTTCAGAAAAAGAACTGCCCCATTATTCGATTAGGACAGTTGATATCGAATATAAATTTCCATTTGGCTGGGGAGAATTGGAAGCAATCAATAATCGAGGAGATTGGGATTTGTCAAATCATTCAAAATGTTCAGGAAAAGACTTAAGATATGTCGATGAGGAAAAGAAGAAAAAATATTTTCTCTACATCGTTGAGACTTCTGGAGGGATAGATAGAGTTTTTTTAGCTCTTTTGTGCGATGCTTATCAGGAAATAAAAGGAGGGAGAACAAAAACGACAAAGCCAACAAAAGAAGTTGAGATTCTTCTGAAATTAGATAAAAGAATTGCTCCAATAAAAGTTGCTGTTTTACCTTTAGTTAGAAACAAACCAAAAATAGTCAAAAAAGCCAGAGAAGTTTATCAACTATTAAAACCTCATTTTTTTTGCCAATACGATGAACTTGGTTCAATCGGCCGAAGATACCGCCGTCAAGATGAAATTGCTACCATTTTCTGCCTGACGGTAGATTTTGAAAGCTTGAAACAAGAAGACCTCACCATTAGATATCGCGACACAATGAAACAAGAGAGAGTGAAAATTAAAGATTTACCCTGGCACATAAAGAAACTTATGTGCGGGATTTAGTTAAAGTTTTAAAAGAAAAAATATAATTAAAATATGTTCTATAAAACCACTCTTGAAAATGGCTTGAGGATTATTACTGTCCCTCAAAAAACTGCTCAGGCAGTGACGGTTTTGGTATTGGTGGGGACCGGTTCTAAATATGAAACAAAAGAAATTTCCGGTATTTCCCATTTTCTGGAGCATATGTTTTTTAAAGGGACTAAAAAGAAACCTACTCCTTTAGCTGTAGTTACTCCTTTAGATAAAATCGGGGGAATTTTTAATGCTTTTACTTCTGAAGAATACACTGGATATTTCGCTAAAGTGGAAGCTTCTCAGATGGAGTTAGCCTTAGATTGGGTTTCCGATATTTATTTAAACTCTTTATTACCAGAAAAAGAAATTGAGAAAGAAAGAGGAGTAATAATTGAAGAAATAAATATGTATTTAGACAATCCGATGATTTATATTGGAGAACTCTGGAAAAAACTGCTTTATGGAAACCAGCCAGCCGGCTGGGATGTAGCCGGGACCAAAGAAAGTGTGGCAAAAATTAAAAGAGAGCAAATTTTTAATTATATGAGCAATCAATATGTGGCTCAAAATACTATCATTTGCGTTGCCGGGAAAATAACTTCCTCTCAAGTAATAAATAAAGTGAAAAAATATTTTTCTAAAATTAAAAAAACTCCCTCTAAAGAGAAATCTCCAGTAAAAGAGGAGCAAAAGAATCCCCAAAGCTTAATCCATTTCAAAAAAACTGACCAAACCCATTTAGCTTTAGGGGTAAGAGCTTTTAACCTTTTTCATCCTCAGAGATATGTTTTAGAACTTTTAGGGACAATTTTGGGAGGAATGATGAGCTCCAGATTATTTATTGAAATAAGAGAAAAATTAGGAATAGCTTATTATGTTAAAACTAACATTGAAACTAACCCGGATACCGGATATTTGGTTGCCCAAGCCGGAGTTGATAATAAAAAAGTAGAAAAAGCTATCTCTACTATTTTAAAAGAATATAAAAAAATTTCTCAAAAAGGAGTTGCAAAAGATGAACTTAAAAAAGCCAAAGATAATGTCAAGGGAAAAATGACTTTAATTTTGGAAACCTCTGATGCTCAGGCCTCTTTCTACGGACTTCAAGAACTTCTAAAAAAAGAAATTTTGACCCCTGAGGAAATTTATAAAAAAATTGATAAAATTACTGAAAATGATATTCTAAAAGTAGCTAAAGATATTTTTAGACCAGAAAAACTAAATCTGGCCTTAATCGGACCATTTAAAGATAAAAATAAGTTTCAGAAGTTATTAAAAATCTAATCAGCGTCAATCAGCGTTCTTAATCAGCGTAGATCGGCTTCTATCTATGTAGAAGCTGAAAAACGCTGATAAGTACGCTGAACTACGCTGAAAATATCTAATTATGAATGGTAATCAAGTATTAGATATTTCCTGGGGGACGATTCTGAAAATCGGCATTGCTTTTTTTGGTTTTTATATCCTTTATTTAATCAGAGATATTTTAGTTTGGTTTATTTTCGCTTTAATTTTCTCGCTTTTGTTTAATCCGGCAATCGACTTTTTACAAAAAAGAAGAATTCCCCGGGTCTTAGCTACCCTTTTTATTTATATTTTCATTTTTGGAATTTTTGGACTTTTTATTTACTTGATCGCCCCGGTCTTTATTTCGGAAATTCAGCAATTTACCAAACTTTTCCCTCAATATTTTGAAAGGTTTGCCCTGCCTCTGAAAGAGTTGGGACTGGAGGCCTTTGAAAATTTTGAAATCTTTACCCAAAGCTTCCAGGAGTGGCTAATCCAGGCTTCAGCCAGTATTTTTTCCGGCTTAGCTGCTATTTTTGGTGGAATTTTTTCAACTATTACTATTTTAGTCCTGGCTATTTTCCTTTCCTTAGAAGAAAAAGGAGCAGAAAGAGCAATTAGAATTCTTTCACCTAAAAAACAGGAGCAAGAAGTTTTAAATCTCTGGAAATCCTGTCAGGCCAAAGTTTCCGGCTGGTTTGGGGTTCGAATTTTAGCCTGCCTTTTTGTTGGTGTCCTTTCTTATATTGCCCTCTGGCTTTTTAAGATAAACTATTCTTTTACCTTGGCTTTATTTGCCGGCCTCACTAATATTATTCCAATTGTTGGTCCGATAATTGCTGGAATAATAATTGCTCTAATTGCTGCCTTAGATTCTTGGTTAAAAGCCGCTTTGATTTTAATTGTTTTTATTATTATTCAGCAGATAGAGGGTAACATTTTAACCCCGGTTTTGACTAAAAGATTTATTGGTTTACCGCCGGCCCTGGTTTTAATTTCTTTATTGATTGGTGGAAAACTCTGGGGAATTTTAGGAGCAATTTTAGCCATTCCTTTAGCCGGTATTGTCTTTGAATTTACCAAGGACTTTTTAAAAAAGAGAAAAGAAGGTGACGCTTTATCTCCTGTCCAGCCACCGCCTTCAGCTGTCCCTAAAAAAAGCATAATCTGGTAAGATGAGTACTCTTTATATCGTGGCAACTCCTATTGGAAACCTTGAAGATTTAACTTTTCGGGCCCTCCGAGTTTTAAAGGGGGTTGATTTAATTTTGTGCGAAGATACCAGGGTAACAAAGAAATTATTAGACCATTATCAGATAAAAACCCCTACTCTTAGTTATCATCAGCATAGCAAATTAAAGAAAGTAAATTATATTTTAGAGCAATTAAAACAAGAGAAAAATTTAGCCTTAGTTTCTGATGCCGGCACTCCGGGAATTTCCGACCCTGGAAACAAATTAATCAAGGCAATTATCGCCAGCCCCGGACTCGTGGCGGAGATTATTCCTGTTCCCGGTCCTTCGGCAGTAACTTGTGCAGTCAGTGTTTCTGGCTTTCCAATGGATAAATTTATTTTTATAGGTTTTCCCCCAACTAAAAGGAAAAGAAAAAAATTTTTTGAAGAGGTAATAAATTCAAAATATCCAGTAATTTTTTACGAATCACCCCATCGAATAATTAAAACCCTAAACGAGTTAAAAGAGGCGTACAATTCAAGCCATGATTTCAATTTTACGCCACTTGAAATTGTGGTCTGCCGGGAATTAACCAAAAAATTTGAAACAATTTATCGGGGAAAGATCGAGGAAGTAATAAATCAATTGGCAAAAAGTGAAATCAAAGGCGAATTTGTAATAATCCTAAGATAACCAACACCGGGTGTTGGTTTATTAAAGTTTATTTAGGTAAAAATTTGTGATAGAATTAAAAGGAGGTTAAACCTCCTTTTAACATTATGGTAAACAAAAAGAAAAAATTTTATATCACCAGTAGCATCGCCTATACCAATACTAAGCCTCATTTGGGGTTTTCTCTTGAGGTTATTCAAGCCGATGTTATAGCTAGATATCGTCGACTCTTGGGTGACGATGTTTTCTATTTAACCGGGACGGACGAGCATGGCCGGAAAGTAGCAGAAGCAGCTAAAGAAGTCGGGAAGGCCCCAAGGGAATTTTGTGATGAAATTTCAGCTCAATTTAGAGCTTTAAAAAGAATTTTAAATTTATCAAACAATGATTTTATAAGAACCACTAACCGGGAAAGACATTGGCCAGCAGTAAAAAAAGTTTGGCTAAAATTAAAAGAAAATGGCGATATTTATAAAAAGAAGTATAAAGGGTTATATTGCGTTGGTTGCGAAGCTTTTGTTAAAGAAAAGGATTTAGTTGATGGAAAATGTCCTCTACACGGAAAAACCCCTGAAGCTATTGAAGAAGAAAATTATTTTTTTCGGCTTTCAAAATATCAAAACCAATTAAAAAAGATAATTGGCAGAGGGGAGATAAAAATTATTCCGGAGGGCCGGAAGAGCGAGCTCTTAAGTTTTATTACCCAAGGGTTGGAAGACACCAGTTGCTCAAGGCCAAGAGAAAAATTGGAGTGGGGCATACCTGTACCGGATGATAGAACACATTTGGTTTATGTTTGGATGGACGCTCTGGTAAATTATCTCTCGGCCCTAGATTATGCCATCGATGGTGATAAATTTAAGAAGTTTTGGCCTCCTAATGTTCATTGCATTGGTAAGGATATTTTTGTTAGGTTCCATGGCTCGCTTTGGCCGGCAATGCTTTTGTCGCTTGGGTTAGGACTGTCAAAAACGATTTTTGTTCACGGTTTTATTACTGTCGCTGGTCAGAAAATGTCTAAATCTTTGGGAAATGTTATTGATCCATTTGAGTTGGTGAAAAAATATGGAACTGATGCGGTGAGATATTTTCTTTTGCGGGAGATTCCGCCGACTGAAGACGGTGATTTTACTTATCCGAAGTTTGAAGAAAGATATAATTCAGATTTGGCTAAAGGACTTGGCAATTTGGTAGCCAGAGTTTTGACCATGGCTGAAAGGACAAAAATCCAAGCTTACACTCATATTGCAATTCAGCCCGAAATTGATCAAGCTTGGGAAAGATGCAAAAAATCTTTAGAAGAATTTAAATTCAATGAAGCTTTAATGGCTATCTGGGATTTGATTAGTTTTGCTGATGGCTACATTGAAAGAGAAAGACCTTGGGAGGTAATTACTGAACTGTCAACAAAAGAGAGAGATCAGAGAACTCTTGGGCAAAAGGTGGCAATTAATAATTTGTTATTTATTTTAGGAAATATTGCCCAGCTTCTTCAGCCATTTCTGCCAGAGACTTCAGAAAAAATATTTGAGCAAATAAAAACTAAAAAGAGTAAACTGCTATTTCCACGCATTTAATATATGCTAATTGATACTCATGCCCACTTAAACTTTAATGCGTACCAAAAAGACGCCGAGGAAGTAATTCGTCGGTCTTTAAATAATGACATTGGGATGATTAACATTGGCACTCAATACGACACTAGCAAAAAAGCGATAGAGATTGCTCAAAAATACAAGGAAGGAGTTTATGCTACAGTCGGTCTTCACCCTATTCATTTGGAAACCGGTTTGGTAAAAATAAAAAACGATACCGAAGAAATCGAACCAAAAACAAGAGAAAAAGATTTCGATTGTGAAAAATATAAAGAATTAGCTCAATCTCCAAAAGTAGTAGCCATTGGTGAAATTGGTCTGGATTACTATTGGCGACCGAAAACAAAAAGAAAACTGGAATTATTCAAAGAAAGACAGAGGACTGGCCTCTGTCAGCAATTAAAATTAGCAAGAGAGTTGGATTTGCCAGTGATTTTCCATTGCCGGATGGCTCACGACGACCTCATAGGGGTCTTAAATTCCAAATTCCAAATTCCAAATTCCAAACAAATTCCAAATTCAAAATTACAAAATTCAAAAATGCGAGGTCTAATTCACTGTTTTACCGGAACCTGGCCGCAGGCAGAAAAATATCTGGAGATGGGATTTTATTTAGGTTTTAACGGTTTGATTTTTAAGCTAGATTTTGACGAAATTATTAAAAAAACTCCTCTGGAGAAAATTTTACTGGAGACAGATTGTCCTTATCTGACTCCGCCGCCAATGACTGGTCGCAACGAGCCAATTTATCTAAAATACATCGCTGAAAAAATTGCCAAAATTAAAAACATAAATTACCAAGAAGTTGAGGAACAAACTACTAAAAATGCCAAGATATTATTTAGAATATGAGGATTTTAATTAAAAATGCTATTTTAGATGGTAAAAAGAAAGATATTTTTATTGAAGGAAATAAAATTAAAAAAATTGGCAAAAATTTAAATCTTAAAGCAAAAGAAAAAATTGATGGCAAAGAAGAAAAGGCGGTTTTGCCGGGGCTGATTAACTGTCATTGCCATTCGGCAATGACTCTTTTTAGGGGATATGGAGATGATTTACCTTTAAAAGATTGGCTGGAAAAGAAAATTTGGCCGCTTGAAGCGAAATTAACTGAAGAGGATGTTTACTGGGGAACAAAATTAGCTTGTCTTGAAATGATAAAAACCGGGACCACTTGCTTTAATGATATGTATTGGTTTGAAGAAGCAACAATTGAGGCAACAAAGGAGATGGGAATTCGGGCAGTAGTTGGTTTGGTTCTTTTAGATTTTTTGCCGATGGGGAGTCGAGAATATGTAGAAAAATTATTCAGAAAACTAAAAGCTAAAAAATTAAAAACTATTAAATTAAGCATTGCCCCCCATTCTATTTATACTGTATCTGGAGAAAATTTAATCTGGGCAAAGAATTTTGCCAAGAAAAATAAGTTATTATTACATATCCATCTTTCTGAAACTCAAAAAGAAGTGGATGATTGTCAAAAGAAATACAAATTAAGGCCGGTTGAATATTTAAGAAAAATTGGCTTTTTAGGAGAGAATACTATTTTGGCTCATTCCATTTGGCTGAACAATAAAGAAATTAAAATTTTAAGAGAAAGAAAATCCAGTGTTAGTTATAATCCTTGCTCAAATATGAAATTGGCTTCAGGAATTTTTCCCTATCAAAAAATTAAAAAAACTGGAGTTAATATTACTTTGGGTACTGATGGGGTAGCTTCCAATAATAATTTAGACCTCTTTGAGGAAATGAAATTTGCCTCCCTTTTACAAAAAATAAAAGAAAGGAATCCAACAGTGGCTTCTTCTTCTGAGACTTTTGAGTTGGCAACAAAAAATGGCGCTAAAGCTCTAAAAATAAATAGTGGGGAGCTTAAAGAAGGAAAATTGGCTGATTTAATTTTAGTTGACTTGAATCAGGTTTCGCTAAAACCAGGCCACAATCTAATTTCTGATTTAGTTTATTCTGCTAAGGGAAATTGTGTCTCTGAGCTTATTTGTGATGGAAAGATATTGATGAGAGGAAGAAAAGTCAAAGATGAAGAAAAAATTTTAAAAGAAGTTGCAAAACGAGCTAAAAAATTGAAGATTTCTTAAAAATAATAATTTTTTGAGATAAGGTTAAATTATTATGAAAACTTATAATTCTCAAACAATTGAAAAGAAATGGCAGAAAATTTGGCAGAAATCTAAGATTTTTAGAGGGCGAGATAAATCGAAAAAGCCAAAGTTTTATTGTCTGGACATGTTTCCTTATCCTTCGGCCGAGGGATTACACGTTGGCCATCTGAGAGGTTACACTTTCTCTGATGTTATTGCCAAAAAGAGAATGATGGAAGGATTTAATGTTTTGCATCCTATGGGTTGGGATGCTTTTGGTTTGCCGGCGGAAAATTTTGCAATTAAAACTGGTATTCATCCAGCTATTTCAACCAAAAAAGCAATTAAAAATATTAAAAAGCAACTACTCTCAGCTGGATTTGGCTATGATTGGCAGAGAGAAATTACCACTTGTCAGCCCGATTATTATAAATGGACCCAATGGATGTTTTTACAGCTTTACAAAAGAGATTTGGCTTATAAAAAAGAAGCGGCAGTAAATTTTTGTCCTTCTTGTAAAACAGTTTTGGCTAATGAGCAAGTAATTGATGGAAGATGTGAGAGATGCAATAGCTTAGTTGAAAAAAAATACTTAGAACAATGGTTTTTCAAAATTACTGATTATGCTGAAAGATTATTAAATGACTTAAATAAAATTGATTGGCCGGAAAAAATTAAAATAATGCAAAGAAACTGGATTGGCCGGTCGGTTGGCAGTGAGATAATTTTCCAAATTGGGATAGGTGAGACCTATTTGAATTTGCCGGTTTTTACAACCAGGGCAGATACCTTATTTGGTTGCACTTATGTTGTTATAGCTCCAGAACATCCCTTAATTGAAAAGTTAAAACCCGAGATTAAAAATTGGAAAAAAGCTGAAAAGTATATTGAGGAAGCCAAAAAGAAAACAGAAATTGAAAGATTAGCTGAGGAAAAGGAAAAAACCGGTATTGAATTAAAAGGGATAAAAGCAATTAATCCAGTTAATAATCAAAAAGTGCCAATTTTTGTGGCTGATTATGTTTTAATGGAATATGGGACCGGAGCCATTATGGCCGTTCCTGGCCATGACCAGAGAGATTTTATTTTTGCTCAAAAATATGGCTTACCAATAGTAGAAGTGATCAGACCAAAAACCGGAAGTTCAGTTTTTCCGGAAGCTAACGCTCGGGCATTTGAGGAAGACGGAGTTTTGACAAATTCGGGTTCCTTTAATGGATTAGACTCGGCAAGGGCCAGAGAAGAAATTACCAAATATTTAGAAAAAAGAAATTTAGCTAAAAAAGCTGTTTATTATAAGTTAAAAGATTGGTTGATTTCTCGTCAAAGATATTGGGGTGCTCCTATTCCAATTGTTTATTGTAAAAAATGTGGAGAAGTGGAGGTTCCGGAAAAAGATTTACCGGTGAAATTACCAAAAATCAAAGATTTTAAGCCAACTGGCAAAGGAGAAAGTCCTTTAGCTAAATCAGAAAAATTCGTTAAGATTAAATGTCCAAAATGTGGTAGCCCAGCTAAAAGAGAAACCGATACTTTAGATACTTTTGTTTGTTCTTCCTGGTATTTCTTAAGATACACTGATCCAAAAAATAAAAAGGAATTTGCTTCAAAAAAGAGAGTTAAAAATTGGTTGCCGGTTGATTTATATATTGGCGGAGCTGAGCATGCGGTGATGCATCTTTTGTATTCCCGTTTCTTCATTAAGGCCCTTTTTGACCAAAAATTAATTGATTTTTCAGAACCCTTTTCTAAATTGTTTAATCAGGGAATAGTTTATCGGTTGGGCGCAAAGATGTCTAAATCCAAAGGCAATGTGGTTACTCCTGATTATATTTTTAAAAAGTTTGGGGCAGATACCATGCGGCTTTATGAACTTTTTATGGGACCTAGTGAGCAGGCCACTGAGTGGTCGGATAAAGGAGTGATAGGATGTTATAGATTTTTAAATAAGGTTTGGAATCTTCAGCAAAAATTAAAAATTAAAAACCAAAAATTAAAAATAAAAATTAAAAATAAAAAAATAGAAAAATTGGTTCATAAGACTATTAAAAAAGTGACTGAGGATATTGAAAATTTTAGATTTAATACTGCTGTTTCGGCTTTAATGATTTTGACTAATGAATTTGAAAGAGAAGAGCAATTATCAATTATCAATTATCAATTATTACTAAAATTGTTGGCACCATTGGCTCCTCATTTGTCCGAAGAAATTTGGCATCGCTTAAATAATATCAGCATAAATCAGCCTAATCAGCATAAATCAGCCTCTATCTTTTTTGAAAAATGGCCAAAATACGAGCCAAAATTAATTAAAGAAGAAACGATAACTCTGGTAATTCAAATTAATGGAAGGGTTCGAGATAAAATTGAAGTTGAAGCCTCTTTTTCAGAGGAGGAGGCGAAAAAATTGACATTGGAGAGGGAAAAGGTTAAGAAATGGATAGAAGATAAAGAGGTTAAAAAAATAATTTTTGTCCCTGGGAAATTAATTAATATCGTGGTTTAATTTTATGTGCCGAGTTTCAGGTTACATTGGAAAAAAAGAAGCTCTGCCAATTGTAATGGATGGGCTGCGGCGTCAAAGCTATGGTGGCTATGATTCGAGCGGCATCTTAATTGGAGCTGGCTTTAATTTGGTTTGCGTTAAAGCTGTAGGGAAATTAGAGAATTTAGAAAAAAAATTAGAGAACCGGAATCTGAAAGGAAATTGGGCAATAGGGCACATAAGATGGGCCAGCCATGGAGGTGTAACTGAGGCTAATACGCATCCTTTTTGGGACTGTAAGAAAAATATTTATTTAGCCCATAATGGTATCATTGAAAATTATCAGGAATTAAAAGATAAGCTAATCAAAGAAGGTCATCAATTTATCTCGGAAACTGACACTGAGGCAACTGTTCATTTAATTGAAAAATATTTTCAAGGAAACTTAGAAGAAGCGGTCAGAAAAGCTTTAAAAGAAATCAGGGGAACCTATGGTTTTATTGTAATCGCCCGAGATGACCCTCAAAAGATAGTTGCCGCCCGACTTTCCAGTCCTCTTTTAATAGGAATAAACCAAGATGAATATATAGTTGCTTCTGACCCTACCGCTATTGCTCCTTATGCTAGAAAGATTATTAACTTAGATGATTATGAGATAGCGACCATTACCCCCAACGACCTTTTTATTATCAAAGAGAAGGTTCCCGAAATTTTAGAGTTAATTCCCGAGGTGGCTGAAAAAGCAGGTTTCCCTCACTTTATGCTCAAAGAGATAATGGAGGAGCCAGAAGCAATTGAAAACGCCATCAGGGGAAGACTAATACCAGAAGAAGGTTCGGTGAAATTGGGCGGATTAGATTCGGTTTCCCAAAAATTAAGGGAAGTTAAAAGATTAATTTTAGTTGCCTGCGGAACTGCCCATTATGCAGCCAGGGTTGGAGAGTATATGTTAGAAGAGTATGCCGGCCTACCTGCTGAAGTTGATATTGGTTCTGAATTTCGCTATCGAAAACCGGTGGTAGATAAAGAGACCTGTGCCGTTTTTGTTTCCCAATCTGGAGAAACAGCTGATACCCTGGCTGCTTTGCGGGAAATGAAAGAAAAAGGAATTTTAACTTTGGGTATTACTAATGTAGTTGGTTCAAGCCAGACCAGAGAAACCGAGGTCGGTGTTTATACCAGGTCAGGCCCGGAAATCGCTGTGGCTTCAACCAAGGCCTTCCTGGGGCAACTGGCCACTTTGGCGATGTTTACCGTCTATTTGGGCAGGCAAAGAGAGATGGCTTTGGTAATGGGCAAAAGAATTGTCTCTGAACTTTCAAAAATTCCTGAATTAGCCCGGGAAGTTCTAAAGTCAGCCCCAGAGATTAAGAAATTAGCAAAAAAATACAGAGATTTCAAAAATTTCTTCTTTATTGGCAGAAAATATAACTATCCCGTTGCTTTGGAAGGCGCTTTAAAACTAAAAGAAATTTCTTATTTACATGCCGAAGGTTATGCTGGCGGAGAATTAAAACATGGGCCATTGGCTTTAATAGATGAGAATTTCCCAACCATCGCCATTTGTCCTTCTGATTCGGTTTATGAAAAAATGGTTTCTAACATTCAGGAAATAAAAGCCAGAAATGGCAGGGTTTTAGCTGTTGCCACCGAGGGCAACGAAGAAATTAAAAAACTTGTTGACGACGTAATTTATATCCCAAAGACCTTAGAAATGTTAACCCCAATGTTGTCAGTAATCCTTCTCCATCTTTTTGCCTATTATATGGCAGTTTTGTTAGGAACCGATATCGATCGGCCAAAACACTTAGCCAAATCGGTCACAGTCGAGTAAAGAAAAAAGGGACGTGTACTTTTTTTATAAGAAAAGAGAAGGACAGCTATAATGGCTGCTTTTCTTTTTGTCGGCATTGTGATAATTTAAATAGTATGGAAGAACTTCTTTTAAATAAACCAAATAAAAAAATTATTTTGTTGGGGAATGAAGCAATTGTCAGAGGCGCCTTAGAGGCGGGCGTTAATTTTGTTTCCACTTATCCCGGGACCCCGGCTTCGGAAATCGGCAATGTTTTTTACCAGATTGCTAAAAAAGCCGGCGTTTATTTTGAGTTTTCTACTAATGAAAAAGTAGCCATGGAGGCGGCTGCCGGCGCTTCTTTTTCCGGGCTGAGATCTTTGGTGGCAATGAAAAATTTTGGGGTAAACGTGGCTTCAGATTTTCTTTTACCTTTGGCTTATTCTGGGACAAAAGGCGGAATGGTAATTTTTGTGGCTGACGATCCTTCCTGCTGGAGCTCGGCTCAATCAGAACAAAATACAAGGCTTTATGCCAATATGGCCCATATTCCTCTTTTAGAACCCTCTACGCCTCAAGAATGTAAAGATTTTCTAAAATTGGCTTTTGAATTATCAGAAAAATTTGAAACCCCGGTGATAATAAGAACGACCACTAGGGCCTCTCATCAGTCAGGAATAGTAAAATTGGGAGAAATTAAAAGAAAAAACAAAAAAGGAGAATTTGTAAAAGATTTCAAAAAGTTCGTTACAATGCCGCCCCGGGTCTTGGAGATGAAAAGAGAGCTTTTACAAAAAATGGAAGAGATCAAAAAGGTGGCGGAAAAGAGTGATTTAAATTCCGTTAAAAATCAGGGAAAGGCAAAAATTGGGATTTTAACTTCGGGAGTATCTTATTTATACGTAATGGAAAGTCTAAAAGAACTGAATCTGAAACTGCCGGTTTTGAAATTAAGTTTTGTTTACCCTTTGCCAGAGAAAAAAATCAAAAACTTCATTAGAATCCTGAAAAAACTTTTGGTGGTTGAAGAGCTTGAACCTTACCTGGAAAGAGAGGTGAAAATTTTAGCCAAAGAGGTAAACCCCAAATTGGAAGTCTTGGGGAAAGAAGGGCAGCCGATTGAAGGAGGGAGAATCTGGAAAGAAAGGAAGGCTATTTTGCCGGTGATCGGGGAATTAAAACCGGAATATGTTTTGTTGGCGGTTTCTAGGATTTCAGGAAAAAGACCAAAAGTTAATCTCAGGGTCCATTTAGAAAAATTTGGAAAAGTGAAAATTCCGCCAAGGCTGCCAATTTTTTGTACGCCGGCCACTGTTCCCGGTCGCCCGCCTTGCCCTTATTGGTCGGTTTTTTCTGCTATTAAAAAAGTGGTTGACTTTAAAAATATAATTTTCGGCGGAGAAATTGGTTGTTATATGATGGCCGGCAATCCGGCAGTCGGACTTCAGGATTATTTATATTGTATGGGTTCTTCTACGGGCATAGCTCACGGGATTAGCAAGGCGACCGGCCAGAGAATAATTGCTTTTGTCGGTGATTCTTCTTTTTTTCACGCCGGAATTCCCGGCCTGATAAATACTGTTTTTAATAAATCGAATCCTTTAATTATCATTTTTGACAATCAGACTACTGCCATGACCGGTCATCAACCCCATCCCGGAGTAGGAAAAAGACCTGAAGAAGATAAAGTTGAGCCAATTAAAATCGAAGATATTGTCAGGGCCTGTGGAGTGAAAAACGTGAAAGTAATTGATCAGGTAACCAACCTCAAAGAATTTGAGGAGACATTAAAAGAATTTTTAGAAAAAAAGGAAACTTCAGTGATTGTGGCCAGACATCCCTGCATATTTGTTAAAAAACCATGAAAAAAGATTTTAACATTATTATCCTTGGTACCGGAGGCCAGGGGCAAATCACTTTGCTTCAGATTTTAGCCGAAGCCGCTTTTAACGAGGGTTATGAGGTTAAGACTGCCGAGCTCCACGGCCTTTCCCAGAGAGGAGGCGCGGTTGAGGCTCAGATAAGATTTGGAAAAGAGCTTTTTTCTTCCTTGGTTTTTCAGGGAGGAGCTGACTTGATTTTAGCTTTAGAAATGCACGAAGCCCTAAAAGCTTTATATTATGTCTCTGAAAAAACTCAGTTTTTAATTAATAAATTTTTTTTGCCGATTCCCGGCCAGTCGCAAATTCCTGAAAAAGAAATTTTAACAGAAATTAAAAAATTTACAAAAAAAATTGAACTCGTTTCTGCCAGCGAAATTTGCAAAAGAGAAATCGGAAAAGAAATTTTAGCCGGAATCTATTTAATCAGTTTAGCCACTTTCAAAAAATTGATTCCTTTAAAGCCAAATTCAATTTTAAGGGCAATCAAAAAAATAATTCCCGAAAAATATCGGGAATTAAACATCAAAGCTTTTGAATTGGCTAAATTCTCTCAATTTTAGCCCCGATTTTTTTTAACTTCTCTTCAATTTTTTCATAACCTCTTTCGATTTGAGTAATGTTTTCAATTGTGGTTTGGCTTTTGGCCACAAGGCCAGCCAAAATTAGAGTCGCTCCCGACCTGATGTCCGCGGAGTTAATTTTATTTCCGAGTAGCGCAGTTTTGCCGAAAATCAAAGCCCGGTGAGGGTCGGTAATTTCAATGTCAGCCCCCATTTTTCTTAATTCGTGTAAATGCTGAAAGCGATTTTCATAAAGGGGTTCATGGATTAAGCTTTTCCCTTGAGCCTGGGTTAATAAAACCGAGGTTTGAGGTTGTAAATCAGTGGGAAAACCAGGGTGAGGGAGAACCTGAATTTTAGTTGCTCGAAATTCTTTTGAAGGTTTGACCAAAATTTCACTATCTTGGATTTCAAATTTTACTCCAATTTCTTTCATTTTTTCTAAAAAGAAAATTAAATCTTCGCTTTTGACATTTTTTATTTTTCCTTCCCCACCGGTAATGGCAAAAGCTATCAAAAAAGTCCCCGCTTCTATGGGATCAGGCGAAATGGTAAAACTTTCGCCGAAAAGCTTTTCTTTTCCTTCAATTAAAAGACTGTGAGTACCAATTCCTTCAATTTTCACCCCCATTTTTTCTAAAAACCTTCCTAAATTCTGGACATGGGATTCAGTAGCAGCAATTTCAATTTTTGTTTTGCCAGGCATTAAACTGGCTAACATCATTAAATTTTCGGTAGCGGTAACACTAAATTCCTTTAAAACAATTCTCTTTCCTTCCAAGTTTTTGGGTGCCTCAAAGTGATAAAACCCTTCTTTTTCTTCAATTTTTACTCCAAAATCTTTAAAGGCCTCCAAGTGAGTTGAAATTGGTCTTAAACCAATTTTATCTCCGCCGGGATGGGGAACTTTAAATTTTTGAAATTTAGCCAAAAAGGGACCAATTAACAAGACCGAAATTCTCATTTTTTCAAAAAGATTCACCGGAATTTTAGCTGGATCAATTTTTCCTGTTTTAATCTTTATTTTCTTTGGACCTGACCATTCAATTTCTGCCCCCATCTCTTTCAAAATTTCAATTTCTTCTAAAATATCTGAGACCAAAGGAAAATTCTCAATTTCACATTCTTCGGCTAAAAGACTGGCAGCCAGAATTGCTCCCGCCTCATTTTTGGAGCCGGAAATTTCCACCTCGCCAGAAAGGGGTAAGCCGCCTTTAATAAGAAATTTCTCAGCCATAAACTTGCTTTTTAATCAATTTTAGCTTACGATAAAAACGAGAATATGTCAATGAAAATATCGAGAATTGTTTGTCTTGGTGGCGGCAATGCCATGCCCAAGGCGATTCTATCTGGGCTTAAAAATTATCCGGTAAAATTATCGGTAATCTGCGCTATGCTTGATTCCGGGGGCTCGGCCGGAAGGTTAAGAAGAGATTACAAAATTGTTTCTCCCGGTGATATCAGAAGAGCTTTAATTGCTTTGGCTAACACTTCTCCGGTGACAAAAGAGCTTTTTGATTATCGTTTTAAAACTGGTGAATTAAAAGGGCATCACTTTGCCAATCTCTTTATTACTGCCCTTGAATTGGCTACTAACAATTATGAGAGAGCAATAAAAGAAATAAGTAAATTTTTAAATGTAAAACATGAGGTAATACCCTCAACTCTTGATGATACCAATCTTTATGCTCTTTTAGAGAATGGAAAAATAATTTCTGGCGAAACTAATATTGATATCCCGAAACATAATGGGAATTTAAAAATTAAAAAAGTATTTTTAAAGCCAAAAGCCAGAGCCTATCCTCAGGCTATTGAGGCAATAAAAAAAGCTGATTTAATGGTCATTGGCCCGGGCGATTTATATTCTTCCCTCGCCCAAATTTTATTGACCGAAGGTATCCCTGGAGCTATCAGAAAAAGTAAAGCGAAAAAGGTTTATATTTGTAATTTAATGACAAAACATGGTGAAACAAATAGTTTTACTGTTACAGATTTTATAAAAGAGATAGAGAAATATTTAGGAGGAGAAGTAGATTACGTAATTTATAATACAAAAAAACCTTCGTCAAAACGCCTGGCAATGTATAAAAAACAGCACCCTGAGTTATTAGATTTAGTAAAGTTTGATCAAGAAATAATTGACGATAAAAAATTTATCGGGACTGATCTTTTACTTCCCTCTGGACCAATAGTTCATCACCCAGATAAATTAGCCAAAATTATATTAAAACTATGCAGGCCCCGTTAGAAATTTTAACTAATGGGGCATCTTAAAAATATGAATGAGAAATTTCTAACGGGGCAAGCGGTAATTTTGGCAGCCGGCGAATCTTCAAGATTTTGGCCGCTCAATCAAAAACATAAATCCCTGATTAAAATAATGGGCCGGCCTTTGATTTTCTATACGATTGAGAGCTTAAAGAAAGCTGGAATTAAAGATATTATTATTGTTCAGGGTCCCAAAAAAGATATTGAAGAGGAATTAAAAGATTATCAACCCAATATCAAATATGTTATTCAGGAAGAGCCAAAAGGAATGGGTAATGCTTTATGGCAGGCAAGAAATTTAATTAAAGGACAATTTTTATTCTTAAATGCTGAAAGAGTTGATTGTCAAGAAATAATAGAAGAAATTAAAGAGGAAAAGGCAAAAATCGTTTTAGTCGGGCAACACACAGATAACCCTGAGCTTTATGGAATGATGCGGCTTAGAGGGGCTCGGGTTTTGGAAATCATTGAAAAGCCCAAAAAAGGAAAAGAACCTTCCAATGTGAAGGTGGTTGGGGTTTATCTTTTAGAGCCAGAATTTTTTAGCTATTATCAAAAAGTGAGAAAAGAAAAATATGATTTTGAAAAAGCCCTTTCCAACTACCTAAAAGAAAATGGAGCTAAACTTGTTTTTTTAAAAACACCTGAAGTATTTTCTTTGAAATATCCCTGG
>Ga0210019_1000992_pt1 | contig 31920 bp, 29 predicted proteins | sample CryGeyCG2114_020_2_FD_183969 | JGI IMG/M metagenome (GOLD analysis project Ga0210019, IMG submission 183969) | Groundwater microbial communities from aquifer - Crystal Geyser CG11_big_fil_rev_8/21/14_0.20 (SPAdes) (version 2) | ecosystem: Environmental > Aquatic > Deep subsurface > Groundwater ...
GCCTCATCGAAAGCCTTCCCCTGCGGCGCGAACGGACGCGGCTGTACCGCGATGTACTGAAAGGTCACATCATCCGGCGCGACCATGCCGGCGCGCGCTCCCGCTTCGATGCTCATGTTGCAGATGGTCATGCGTCCTTCCATCGACAGCCCGCGGATCGCCTCGCCCGCATACTCCAAGACATAGCCGGTGCCGCCGGCGGTGCCGATGTTGCCGATGAGCTTCAAGATCAGGTCTTTGGCGGTGACCGGAGGCTTGGGGCGGCCGGTGAATTCCACCTTGAACGTCTTCGGGCGCTGCTGCGGCAGGCATTGCGTGGCCAACACGTGCTCGACTTCGGAGGTGCCGATGCCAAAGGCCAGCGCCCCGAACGCGCCGTGCGTCGAGGTATGCGAATCGCCGCACACGATGGTGGTGCCCGGAAGCGTGAGGCCCAGCTCCGGGCCGATGATGTGCACAATGCCCTGGCGCTCGCTGCGCAGGTCATAGAGGGTTACGCCAAACTCGTGGCAGTTCTTTTCGAGCGCTTCGATTTGGGCTTTCGAGATGGGATCGCGAATGACCAGCCGGTTGTCGGTTGGCACGTTGTGGTCCATGGTCGCGAAGGTCAGCTCCGGGCGGCGGACCTTGCGACCGGACAGGCGCAATCCCTCGAACGCCTGGGGGCTGGTGACTTCATGCACGAGGTGGCGGTCGATGTACACGATGGCCGTCCCGTCGGGCAGGGTGGTCACCAGGTGTTGGTCCCAAATTTTTTCGAACAGCGTCTTGGCCATGGAATTTTTACCAGTATAACTCCAAGCATCCCTCTTGACAATTCCCCGCAACTCCTCTATATACTAGACAAACGTATAGTATACGCTGTGAGCCATGCCCGAGCCCAAACGCATCTGGAACCCGCCGAATCCGTACCTGACAGAGCACAGGCAGCTCCTGGGTGAGCCTCCCTCGGCCGAGCTGCAGATCTACGAAGACGAATCCCGCTCGATCCTTTCACACAATGACAGCCCGGACATCGGCTTTCGCTGGAGCGTGAATCCGTATCGAGGATGTTTTCATGCGTGCAGTTATTGTTTTGCTCGGCCGACGCACGAATACTTCGGCCTGGGCGCTGGGAGCGATTTTGAGCGCAAGATTTTCGTGAAGCCTGATGCCGCGCGGCTGCTGGAAGCGGCATTTCGCCGCAAATCGTGGCAGGGCGATCTAGTCATGTTTTCCGGCGTGACGGATTGTTACCAGCCGCTGGAAGCGGCGTGGCGGTTGACGCGGCAGTGCCTGGAAACATGCCTGGCGTTTCGCAACCCGGTGGGGATCATCACGAAGTCGCTGCTGATCCGCCGCGACGCAGAGCTGCTGGCCGCGCTGGCGCGAGAAGCCGACGCCGGGGTGTCGATCAGCATTCCGTTTCTCGACGAGAAAATCGCACGATTAATCGAGCCCGGAGCGCCGACGATCAAGCGGCGCTTTGAGACGATGGAAATCCTGGCGCGCGCCGGCGTATCGGTGAGCATCGGGGTGGCCCCGCTTATTCCAGGGTTGAACGATACGGATATCCCCGGGCTGCTCAAGGAAGCCAAGCGGCGCGGGGCCCACGCGGCCTTCCACACCTTGCTGCGCCTGCCAGGGAGCGTCAAAGACGTGTTTTTCCATCGGTTGAAAGAGGTGATGCCGCTGCGCGCCGCCCGGGTCGAACATCGCATTCGCGAAGGGCGCCGTGGCCAGCTCTACGATAACCGCTTCGGCCACCGGCATGAAGGCACCGGGCCGTACTGGGAAGCGATCGAGCAGTCCTGGGCGATGTGGACCCGCCGGCTGGGGTTCGCCGGGGACGATGGGCCGCCCAAGCCCTCCACCTTCCGCCGGCCGCCCTTGCCGACCTTGGAGGATCAGCTAGAATTTGCGTGGCACCTTGACGCCGCCTCCATCCCTCAGCCATAGTTACTGTGGCGCCCTCCAGCAGCTACTGGGGGGCGCTGTTTCTTCGTATAGGCAAGGAGGGGGTATGGGCGACGGAGTGGCTCCAAAGGAAATCCTATTGATCGAGGATGATCTGTCGCTCGCCGAGCTGATCCGCCTACGGCTTTCGTCGGCCGGTTTTCAGGTCCATCTGGCCGGTGAAGGGCAGCCTGGCTTGAAGCAAGCCGCGGAACACCGGCCGGACCTCGTGATTCTGGACCTCATGCTGCCGGACATGAGCGGCTATGATGTCTGCCGTGAGCTGCGCCGCATGTACCACCGCTGGCAGTTGCCGATTCTGATGCTGACCGCTCTGGGCCGCCCGGTGGATGAGCTGCGCGGATTTGCCCATGGCGCCGATGCCTACCTGACGAAACCCTATGAACCGGACGAGCTCCTGAGCACTATCGCCACCCTCCTGAGCGAGACCCCAACATCCTAGACCCTGCAAGCCCCGCAGTGTTATACTACCGACGATTATGGCCGGGCATTCTAAATGGAAGGGCATCAAGCACAAAAAGGCCATCGTTGATGCCCAGCGGGGCAAGGCCTTTTCAAAAGTCATCCGCGAGTTGACCGCAGCCGCGCGCATCGGCGGAGGCAGCCCGGATGCCAACCCCCGCTTGCGGCTCGCCATCGTAAAAGCCCGTGAAGTCAACCTGCCCAAAGATACGCTCGAGAAGGCGATCAAACGCGGAACGGGCGACTTGCCCGGCCAAGCCTATGAAGAAATGGTGATCGAAGGCTATGGGCCCGGCGGCGTCGCCATCCTGGTCGAAGCGCTCAGCGATAATAAGAACCGCACCAGTGCCGAGATCCGCAGCCTCTTTTCCCGCCATGAAGGCAACCTCGCCGGCGCCGGCAGCGTGTCCTGGATTTTTCAAAAGAAGGGACTGATTACCCTCCCGGCGAAAGGGCTCGATGAAGAGCGGCTCATGAACAGCGTGCTGGAAGCCGGGGCCGAAGACCTGAAGATAGAAGGTGAGCAGGCGGTGGTGACGACCGATCCCCACGCGCTGGAATCGGTGAAACAGGCGCTGCAGGCCGGTGGGTTCACGATCGACACGGCTGAGCTGACCATGGTGCCCTCCTCGACGGTCCGCGTGGAAGATCCGGGGCGAGCCAAGTTACTGCTGACGCTGCTGGATGTGCTGGAAGAGAACGAAGACTCCCAGCATGTCTACGCTAATTTTGATATTCCTGATGCGCTCTTAGCTGAGCATGTCGGGGCCTGATGGTCATCCTTGGCATCGACCCCGGGCTGCAAGCTACCGGGTACGGGTTCATCGACGCCGAGGGTGGACAGCTGAGTATCGTTATCGCCGGTGACATCCGCCCGCCCAGAGAAGAGCCGCTAGCTGAGCGGTTGGGATTTTTGCACCGCGCGCTCTCGAAGTTGATGCAGCGCCACCGGCCCAGGGCGGTCGTGCTGGAGAAGATTTTCACGCACCATGCGCACGTGACCACGGCCGCGCTCATGGCGCACGCCCGCGGGGTGGCGTGCCTCGTCACGCAGCAGCATGGCCTTCCGCTGGCGGAGTACCTGCCGACCCACGTGAAAAAGTCGCTGACCGGCAGCGGGGCGGCGTCGAAGGACCAGGTAGCGCGCATGGTGGGGCAGTGGCTGAACCATCTGGAACCGTCCTGGTCGCGCGATGCGACCGATGCGCTGGCTCTTGCGATCGTCCATGCGCACGCGCAGCGCGCCCAGCGGCATTTGCCTGAAGGGATGGTGGTGGGATGATTTCCCGTCTTCGGGGTGTCGTCCGCGAAATCGGAGACCTCCAACTCTTGTTGGACGTGCAAGGCATCAGCTATGATGTGCTCGTGCCGGCCTCGATTCTCACCGCGCTCCAGGAGCGCGTTGGACCCAGCGGCGAGCTGGAGCTCATCACCTTCCACTACCAGCAGCTCGAAGTGGGTCGCGGCATTCCGGTGCTCGTCGGGTTTCTCAACGAGATCGAGCGCGAGTTCTTCATCCGGTTCATCTCGGTGGCGGGCATCGGCCCGCGCGCGGCGCTCAAAGCCTTCACGTTGCCCATCCCGGTCATCGCCAAGGCGATCGATCACGGCGACTTGAGCCTCTTACGGTCGCTGCCGGGCATCGGAGAGCAGCGTGCTAAGGAAATCGTGGCCAAGTTGCAGGGGCGGGTGGGCAAATACGCGCTGATCCAGACCAAGGACACCACCGCTGCGCCCGTCCACGAAGGGCAGGAAACACTGGAAGATGAAGCGGTCGCTGTCCTGGTACAGCTGGAGTATAAGAAGGGCGAGGCCAAGCAGATGGTGCAGGCCGCGCTGCAGCGCAATCCCAAGGTGAAGAGCTCCGAAGAGCTGCTCAACGAAGTGTACCGGCAGCAGCGCGCCGCCGAGCCGGAAACGGTTGAGCGATGATCCCACCACCTCTCGGACCCTCCCCGGTGACACCGCGCATCGAGAATGACGACGACCAGATCCTGAACCTCAGCCTGCGGCCCAAGGCGTTCAACGAGTTTGTCGGGCAATCGCGGGTCGTGGAGAACCTGCGCGTCGCCATCCAGGCGGCTAAGCGGCGCAGCGAGTCGCTGGAGCACCTGCTGCTTGCCGGACCTCCCGGGCTGGGCAAGACGAGCGTGGCCCACATCGTGGCCCATGAGATGGGCGCGAAGATCACCGCGACCAGCGGGCCGGCGATCGGTCGGGCCGGCGATCTCATCGGCATCCTGACGAACCTTGAGCAAGGCGACATCTTGTTCATCGACGAAATCCACCGGCTCTCGAAGGTCGTGGAAGAGTTCTTGTACCCCGCCATGGAAAACTTCGAGATCGATTTCATCATCGACAAAGGGCCCTATGCTAAGACGATCAAGTTCCACCTGAAGCGCTTCACGCTCGTGGGGGCGACGACCCGCTCCGGGCTGCTGTCGAATCCCATGCGCAGCCGCTTCGGCATGGTGTATCATCTGGATTTCTACACGCCTGACGACCTCGTCCAAGTGCTGCAGCGCTCGGCGAAGATCCTGAGCATGGCGGTGCAGCCGGAGGCCGCCCGGGCGATTGCGGAGCGCTCGCGCGGCACGCCGCGCATCGCCAACCGGCTCTTGCGGCGCGTGCGGGATTACGCGCAGGTGAAGGCGGGCGGCAAGATCTCGCCGGAAGTCGTGCATGCGGCGCTGGCCGCGCAGGGCGTGGATGATGTCGGCCTGGACAGTTTGGACCGCAAGGTGCTGCGCACGATCATCGAGTTCTACAGCGGAGGGCCGGTGGGCATCGAAGCGCTCGCCGCCGCGCTGAACGAAGAGCCGGATACAATCGTGGATGTCGTGGAGCCCTATTTGCTGTCGGCCGGGCTGCTGAAGCGCACCGCCCGCGGCCGCAAGGTGACCCGGTTCGCCTACCAGCACTACGCCAACCTGAAAAACGAAAAACTGGAACTCTTCGCTGCTGCCGAATCCTAATGTCCAAGTGGCATCCCATGGGCCGCGCGCTCATCTTCTTTGGTCTGATCCTATGGTTCATCGGGCGCTTCCGCTAACCACAGAGACACAGAAGGGCCACAGAAACACAGAGAAGATGCGATGGACTATCTCTGTGTCTTTGTGGATTTCTGTGTTTCTGTGGTGTGGGTCCTTGTCTGCGCAGCCAAGCCCGGAGTGGATCCGCGTGGCGGTCTCGCAAAGCGACCCGGAAGTCACCTTGCAAGTCTACGGCCGCTTCACCATGTCGGCCCTGCATACCGGCGAGCCGATCCAGCAGGGACGCCGCCTCGACTCGGTTGCGGTGCGCGCCGTGCCCCAAGGGCTGGCCGTGGGCGAACAGGTGGTGCCGTTTTTCGGCGTGAAGATCGAGCCGGCCAGCGACGCCGCGATCAGCCTCAACGGCAAGCGGCTGCGCGGCACGATCGAGATCGTCCGGCAGCAGAACCTGACGCTGCTCGTCATCAACCATGTGGCGCTGGAAGATTACCTGCGGGGCGTGCTCAGCAAGGAAGCCCCGGACTATTGGCCGCTGGAGTCGCTCAAGGCCATCGCCATCGCCGCGCGCACGTACGCCCTGTATCAGCGGCTGACCAAGACCACGAGTCCGTTCGACGTCAGCGGCGATGTGATGTCGCAGGATTACGGCGGCAAGACCGCGGAACGGGCGAATACGACGCGCGCGGTCAAAGCGACGCGCGGGCTCATCCTGACCACCAATGGCGCGCTGTTCCCGCCGTTTTATCACTCGACCTGCGGCGGCAAGACGGAGCACGCGCGGGTCATGGGGCCCTTTAACATCACGCCCTTGCGCGGCGGGGTGGTCTGCACTGCGTGCTCGGCGTCGCCGTTTTACCGGTGGCAGCGCCGGCTGACCAAGGCGGATGTCGGATGGGCGCTGCGCCAGAGCCGCCATGGGTCGATTGGCCCCATTCTGGATATGCAAGTGACCAAGCGCACGCCGACCGGACGGGCGGAGACCATCACCATCCGCGGCCGCAACCGGGATGTGGCGCTGACCGGCTATGAGTTTCGCGCGCTGTTCGGGTTTGAGCGCATCCGCAGCCCGCAATTGACCATCCAGTCCCATGGGGACACGTTTTTCATCGACGGAGCCGGGTGGGGGCACGGGGTGGGACTATGCCAGTGGGGTGCGGCGGAGTTGAGCCGCCGGGGGCTTTCGGCCAGAGAGATCCTGGCCTTTTATTATCCAGGTGCAACGCTGACGAGCGTCAGCGAGCTTGAAGCCACACCGATTCGAGTCATCGACGCAGGAGGACGCTGATGGGACAGTCAACGACGACCGCTCCGGGCATCATGGAGCTGTTGCCGATGTTCGTGTTTCCGATCCTGATTTTCTACCTGTTGGTGCTCAGGCCGCAGGGCAACGCCCGCAAGGCACACCAGCAGATGTTAAAGCAATTGAAGAAAAACGACGAAGTCGTTACGACCGGCGGGTTGTTCGGCACCGTCGTCAACGTGCGGCCGGAGTCGATCACCCTGCGCATCGACGACAACGTCCGTGTGGAGGTGGAGCCTTCCGCCATCACGCGCCTGGCGAAGCGCAGCGGCGCTGAGGCGGCCGGCGCGGAGAAGCGCGCCTGATGTCTCCGAGCCTACGTTGGCGCGTTCCTCTGGTCCTGGCGGCTGTGGCGCTTGCCGCGTACTTTGCGTTTCCGCTGCGCGAGCGCATCAGTCTGGGGCTGGACCTGCAGGGCGGGATGCATCTGGTCTTGAAGGTCGATACCGCCAATTTGCCCCCCGAAGCGCAGCACCGGGACGTGACCGAGATTGCGCTGGAGATCATCCGCAACCGCATCGACCAATTCGGCGTGCGCGAGCCGGTCATCCAGCGGCAAGGCATGGACCGCATCCTGGTCCAATTGCCCGGCATCACCGATCGCGAGCGCGCACTGAGCTTGATCGGGCGGACCGCGAAGCTGGAGTTCCAGCTGGTCTCCGACAACCCGCGGTTCCTTGAGCGCGCGGCGGCTGGTGATGTTCCGACGGGATTTCATCTCGCGGAAGACCCGGAGGACGGCAGCCCGCTGCTGTTGGAAACCGAAGGCAGCCTCAGCGGCTCAATTCTCGCCAGCGCCGAAGTGACCGCCGGCGAGCTGGGGCTGCCGGTGGTGGATTTCCGGCTGAACAAAGAAGGCGCCAAGGCGTTCGGGCGGCTGACCGGCTCAAACATCGGCCGGCGGCTGGCGATCGTGCTGGATGGCGCGGTGCAGTCCGCGCCGGTGATCCGCGACCGGATCACCGATTCCGGCCAAATCAGCGGCCGGTTCACGCGCGAGGAGGCGCATGACTTGGCGATCGTGCTGCGGGCGGGTGCTTTGCCGGCGCCGATCGTCGTCGAAGAAGAGCGCACCGTCGGGCCGACGCTGGGCAAAGACTCGATCCGCGCCGGGTTGCTCGCCACCGGCGTGGGCGCCGGACTCATCGTGCTCTTCATGGCCGGGTACTACTTGCTGGGCGGTCTGGTGGCGATCGGCGCGCTGCTGCTCAACCTGTTGATGATTTTAGGCGGAATGGGCTACTTGCAAGCCACGCTGACGTTGCCAGGAATCGCCGGCATGATCCTCACATTGGGCATGGCGGTGGATGCGAACGTGCTGATCTACGAGCGTATCCGTGAAGAGCTGCGCGCCGGCCGGCCGCTCAGTTTGGCGATCGATGCGGGATATGACAAGGCTTTCACCGCGATCTTGGACTCCAACGTGACGACGCTGATCGCCGCGATCTTTCTGTACTGGTTCGGCACTGGACCGATCCGTGGGTTCGCGACGACGCTGGGTCTGGGGTTGATGGCCAGCATGTTCACCGCCATCGTCGTCACCCGGGTGGTGTTTGACATCTTGCTCGGCCTGGGGGTGCTCAAGCGCCTGGCGATGCTGCAATTCATCGGCCAGACGAAGTTCGATTTCATCGGCATGCGGAAAATCTGCTACGTCCTTTCGGCGGTCCTCGTGCTGATCGGTGGCGCAGCGTTTGTGATGCGCGGCGATGAGCGGTACGGCATCGATTTTACCGGAGGGCTGCTGCAAGAGTACCGGTTTAACCGCCCTCTGAGCGCTGATGCGCTTCGCTCAACCCTCTCGAAAGTGGGGCTGGGCGACGCTGTCCTCCAGCAATACGGCGAACCGACAGAGTGGCTGATCCGCACGGCGGACGACACCCCGCAAGAGCGCGATGACACCGCCGTCCGGACGCGCGAGGCGGTCTACGCCGATTACGCCGACGCTGCGCCGGAACGGGTGCGCTTGGAGCAGGTCGGCCCCTCGGTCGGCGCGCTCTTGCGCCAAAAAGCCTGGCTGGCGATTGCCTGGTCGATGCTGGGCATTCTCGTGTACGTGGCGATACGGTTCCGGCACTGGGATTTCGGCACCTCCGGTGTGGTCGCGCTCATCCATGACGTGGTCATCGCGGCGGGTGCGTTGTGCCTGCTGGGCCGCCAGATCGACATGACCGTGATCGCCGCCCTGCTGACCATCGCCGGGTTTTCCATCAACGACACGATCGTGATCTACGACCGCGTCCGCGAAAATCTGCGGCTGCACCGCAAGCTCGACATGGCCGCGGTGATCAACCTCAGCGTGAACGAGACGCTCAGTCGCACGCTGCTCACTTCGCTGACGGTGATTTGCGCGGTCGGAGCGCTGCTTCTCTTCGGCGGGGAAGTGCTGCGGGACTTCTCCATCTGCCTGCTCGTCGGGTTCTTCTCCGGTGTGTATTCCACGGTGGCGATCGCCACCGCGTTGGTCGTGACCTGGCGCAAGCTGTTCCAGCCCAGGCCCGCGTAACGTCCTGAGGGTGCATGGCGTCTGTTTGGCGTGTTGACGCTCCGGATCTCCAGCGGGCCCGCGTACTGGCGGGCGCGCTCGGCGTGCATCCGCTCACCGCGCAAGTCCTGCTGAATCGCGGCCTGGCCGAGCCATCCGCCGCGCAACGGTTCCTCCAGCCGGGCCTTGAGACGCTCTCCGATCCGGCAGCGCTTGAGGAGATGGACCGCGCAGTGGAGCGGCTGCGCCTGGCGATTGCCCGCCGAGAGCCCATCACTATTTTTGGCGATTCCGACGTCGACGGCCTGACCGCCAGCGTTATTCTCTATGAGGTGCTTGAGGACTTGGGGGCGGTCGTGCGGGCGCGCGTGTCCAACCGCATCGCCGGAGGCTACGGGCTGCCTGATACCATCGTCCGCAGCCTGGCGCACTCGCGCACGCGGCTCTTGGTGCTGGTCGACTGCGGCACGAACCAGCCCGAGGCGATCGCGCAGTTGGCCGCATGCGGCATCGACACCATCATCGTGGACCACCACGTGCCCCTAGCCGGATGGGCGAAGCCGCACGCGTTGATTAACCCGTATCGATCGCAGGGGGCCGGGAGGGAACTGTGCAGCGCGGGGCTGGCCTTTAAGCTGGCGGAAGCGCTGATCGGCCGCACCCCACCACTGGAAACGTGGCTCGATTTGGCAGCGTTGGGGACGCTGGCGGACTGCTCGCCGCTGGTGGGTGACAGCCGCGCGATTGTTGTCGAGGGTATGGCGCGCCTCATGGAGACTCAGCGCCCTGGCTTGCGGGAATTATGCCAGTCGACGGGCGCGACCACGCCGGATCCTGAGCGGATCTTGCGCCGGCTGACGCCGCGGCTGAATGCGAGCGGCCGGCTGGGGGACGCGACCGCCGTGTGGCACCTACTGCGGCGCACCTCCGACACGCGGCTCTCCGCGCATCTGGAGGAGAACCAGGCGGCGCATGCGACGACGAAACAGCTGCAGCGCCAGATCATCATGGAAGCGGAAGAGCAGGTTCAGCGCCAGCACTTCCGGGATCAGTATGTGATGGTCGTCAGCCGCAGCGGATGGCACCAGGGACTGATGGGTCCGCTGGCGGCGCAATTGGCACAGCGCTACGGCCGTCCAACGATCGCGATCGCGATGAATGAGACGCAAGGCACCGGGTCCGGCCGTTCGATCCCGCTCTTCAATCTGCTGGATGCGCTCAAGGCCTGCCAGGACGTCCTCATGCGTTTCGGGGGGCATGCGCAGGCCTGCGGCCTCACCGTCGGCCGGGAACAGCTCGAGATATTTCGCGCTCAGGTGAACACGCACGCGCGCCAAGCACTCGGTTCGTTGGGACTCGTGCGCACCCGGCGGGTGGACTTAGAGCTGACGCTGGATGCGGTGGAGTCAAGCTGGGTTCAGGAGATGGAGCGGTTAGCACCGTTCGGGCAGGGCAATCCGCGTCCGACGGTGGTCATTCGGCGGGTGCGCATTGAGGCGCGCTCGCCTCGTCTTGGCGCGTTGACGGACGGCACGAGCCGCCTGGCGGCCCGTGGGTCGTTCGCGGACCTTGGCTCGGAGCAGTGGTACGACGTGGTCGCCAGTCCGACGATGGTGAATGACGACGTCGTGCTGGCGGTGAGCGAGGTCAGGGAGTTACCGCAGGGGACGAAGCTGCCTTCGGTCGCCGCGGGGCTTTGATCACCCGACCGGACTTCAGGCATGACGTGCAGATGCGGGCGCGTCGCGTCACGCCGTTGAGCAAGATTGTGGCGCGCTGAAGGTTCGGAAGAAATCGCCGACGGTTCACCCGGACGGTGCGGCGCCCGACCCCGCCTTGCTTCTTCAACATCCCGCGGTGCGTGACCGCACTGCCGTTGAACGGTTTTTTCCCGCAGATGACGCAGACTAGCATGGCCAGCTCCTTATGGTTACGACGAGCGGGTATTATACCGTGCCTATGACCGTCCCACAAGCGGCGTCTGTGCGCAAAGGCCCCGGAGAGCAGTCCATCCGGTACGTCAAGGGCGTAGGACCCCAGCGCCTGACCCAGCTCGCGCGCCTGGGCATCGAAACGGTCGAAGACGCGTGTTACGCCGCGCCGCTGCGCTACGAGGATCGCACGCACTTACTGCCCATCGCCGAGGTCAGGCCTGGCCAGACCGTGACGGTGCGCGGCCGCGTGGTCGCCCGGGCGCTGCGCCGCATCCGGGGCGGCCGCACGATCCTGGATGTGGCGTTCGGCGATGGCTCCGGGGTCCTCTACGGCGTGTGGTTCAATCAGCCGTATCTTGCCCAGCAGTTGCAGGTGGACCAGGAATACGTCTTGTACGGCCAGGTCGAGTCCAAGCCGCGGCTGCAGATGATCCATCCGGAGCTAGAGCAGATCGAGGAGGACAGCCAGGGTTCGTGGCACGTCGGGCGCATCGTGCCCATCTACTCGCTGACGGGCGGGGTGGGCCAGCGCTGGCTGCGGCAGCTGATCGGCACGGCGGTCGAGCAGTCCGCGGAGCTGCTTGAGGATACGCTGCCGCAGGAGATCCGGCTGCAGCATGGCTGGCCGACGCTGCCTGAGGCGGTCCGCGCGCTGCATTTTCCCGCGACCTGGGAAGCACTCGAGGCAGCACAGCAGCGTCTGGCGTTCGATGAGCTATTCTTGTTCCAGCTAGCACTGGCCCAGCGCCGCGCCCAAACCGTCGGCCGCACCAAGCCCCACCGCTATCAGCTCGAGGGCCCGCTGCTCTCCCGTTTCCTGGAAGGGCTGCCCTTTCATTTGACGGCATCCCAGCGTCGCGTCCTGGATGAGCTGCTCCATGAGCTGGGGCGCCCACACCCGATGTACCGGCTGCTGCAAGGCGATGTCGGCTGCGGCAAGACCGTCGTGCTGATGGCCTTGATGGCGGCGGCGGTGCAAAGCGGCTATCAAGTTGCGCTGATGGCGCCCACCGAGTTGCTGGCGGAGCAACATGCGCGCGTCGTGCAAGACTACCTGGGGCCGCTCGGGGTCGCCGTCGGGCTCTTTACGCAGGCACTCGCCCCGGCGGACCGGCGCCGGCAAGCACAGGCACTCGCCGAGGGGAAGCTCTCCGTCGCCATCGGCACCCACGCGCTCATCCAGACAGCCATTCAGTTCAAGCGTTTGGCCCTGGCGATCATCGACGAGCAGCATAAGTTCGGCGTCGTCCAGCGCGCCCACCTGGCCAAGAAAGCAGACGACCCGGACGTGCTCGTCGTCACTGCCACGCCCATTCCCCGGACGCTGGCCCTGTCGCTCTACGGAGATCTTGAGGTCTCGACGATCAGCGAGCTGCCCAAAGGCCGCCAGCCCATCGTCACGCGATGGCTGCGCGAGCTCGAACGACCCGCGCTCTACTCGCTGATCCGCCAGGAGCTGTCGCAGGGCCGCCAAGCGTACGTCGTCTACCCGCTGGTCAATGAAGGCTCGGCGAGCGAGCTTCGACCGAGCCGCCGGCGGCGAGGAAGTATCGGAGCGCGGGGGCGATCCGACCGAGCAGCCTCCCAGATGGCGAAACGGCTCCAGGCGGAGGTGTTTGCGGAGTTCCGGGTGGGGCTCTTGCACGGCCAGATGAAGCCGGCGGTGAAGGAGCGGACGATGCGCGCCTTTGCGCGCGGGGACGTCCAACTACTGGTCTCGACGGTGATCGTCGAGGTCGGTCTGGACGTGCCCAACGCCACGCTGATGGCGATCGAGCATCCGGAGCGCTTCGGGCTGGCCCAACTCCACCAGTTGCGCGGCCGCATCGGCCGGGGGGCGCACGCCGCGACCTGCGTCGTCATCAGCGATGCGGTGGATGAGTCGGTGGCCCAGCGGCTGGGCGCCTTCGTGCAGACGAGCAACGGCTTCGAGCTGGCGGAGAAAGACCTGGAGCTGCGTGGGCCAGGGGAGCTGCTCGGCCGGCGCCAGCACGGCTGGCTGCGTTTTCGCATCGCCAATCTGGCGCGTGACCAGGGGTTGCTTGAGCTTGCGCGCGAGCACGCGCAAGCGCTCATCGGCCAGGACGCGGCATTGCAGGCACCATCCCTGGCGGTGCTGCGCCGCCGCCTGGCCGAGCTGCGAGGCCAGCGGGGCTAAAGGTGGGCTCTTAATGTCGAGAATTACCGGCGGGGAATTTAAAGGATTCACGCTCAAGATCCCGGGCAAGCTGCGCGCCACCGAAGCCAAGGTCCGGCAAGCGCTCTTTAACATCCTGGGATCGTTCATCGAAGGGGCCCGGGTGGTAGATGGTTTTGCCGGCAGCGGAGCACTTGGCTGCGAAGCGCTCTCGCGAGGCGCCGAATTCGTAGCCTTCATCGAGTCGGACGGCGAGGCCGCGGTCACGATCCGGGACAACCTGGCGAAGCTCTCGCCCGAGGTGCCGCCGGAGGCTTGGCGGGTTTTGAACCTGGATATCGAGCGCGGGTTTCGCACACTGGCGGAGCGCGAAGCGCCCTTCGATGTGGTGCTGCTGGACCCTCCGTACCGCGCGGACCAGGGAAAAAAAGCCTTGAACGCTCTTGTCGACTGTGCTATCCTCGCACCCACTGGGCTTGTGGCGGTTGAGCACGAGCGACGGGCCATCCTTCCAGTAACGATCGGTCCCCTGAGCCAGTGGAAACAGCACCGGTACGGCGATACGGTGCTCTCTTTTTATCGGCGGACGCATGAGATCGCGAGCGATTTACCCCGGCACGTTTGACCCTGTCACCTACGGTCACATCGACCTCATTCAGCGCGCCCGGCGCATCTTTCCCGAGCTCATCGTAGCGGTGGCGAATAACCCCGGCAAGGGGCCGCTGTTCGATGTCGAGGAGCGCGTGGCGCTGCTGCGCCAGGCCACCCGGTCGATGCGCGGGGTCGTGATCGACCAGTTCGATTCGCTGGTGGTCGACTATGTCCGCCGCCACGGGGCGCGGGTCATGGTCCGCGGGTTGCGGATGCTCTCCGACTTCGAGTACGAGTTTCAGATGGCGTTGACCAACCGCAAGCTGTCCGAGCATGTCGAGACGATCTTCATGATGCCCTCAGAGTCCTACGCGTACATTTCCGCCCGCTTGATCAAGGAAGCTGCCGCGCTGGACGCGGACCTGTCCGCGTTCGTGCCGTCGTTTGTCGCGCGCGCCCTGCGGCGCAAGTTGCGCGGCGAGGCCGCGGCATGAGAACCCTCCAGCGCCAGGAGGAGACCGCCATGAAAATCCACGTCAACCGCATTCCGGACGAAGGGCTCAAAGAGCACGCGAGCTACGATCCCAGCACCATGGACATGGATCGCGACGATGTGCATCTGCGCGAGCCGTTTGAGGTCGACGCGTTCATCTCCAAGGCGGACAAGGAACTGGTCGTCGATGTCGACATCCAAGCCCCCGTGCATTTCACGTGCGCCCGGTGCCTCGTGGAGTTCACCTCGACCCTCAGCGCCGACGCGATCTTCAGCTACGCCATCCAGCCGACCGATGTCGTGGATATCACGGACGATGTCCGCCAAGAAGTCATTCTGGCTTACCCGCTGATGCCGATCTGCCAGCCCGCGTGCCGCGGGCTGTGCACCGTCTGCGGCCAGAATCTTAACGAAGGCCTGTGTGCGCATCAAAAGGAGTGACGCATGGCGCTACCCAAGAGAAAACATTCGAAAGCCCGTCGGGACAAGAGCCGCACCCACTGGAAGCTGAGCTTCCTCTCGCTGACGAAGTGCCCCCAGTGCGCCCGGCCCATCGTCCCGCACCGCATCTGCACGGCCTGCGGTTTTTATCGCGGCCGCCAGGTGCTGGTGATCGCGGACAAGAGCCAAAAGAAGAAGTCCAGCGAATAACCTCTCCCCGCCCACGCCGATGAAGATCGCGCTGGATGCCATGGGAGGCGACGCCGCGCCGGAGACCCCGGTCGCCGGGGCGGTCCGGGCGGCCCGCGAATTCCCGCTTGAGATCATCCTCGTCGGCCAGCAAGACGCCATCCAACAGCAGCTCGGCCGCTATCCCAAGCGCCCGTCCAATATCTCCATCGTCCATGCGCCCGATGTCATCGGTATGGACGAATCTCCCGCCGCCAGCATCCGCAAGAAGCGGGAGTCGTCGATCACGATCGGGGTCGAGTTGCTCAAGGACAAGAAGGTCGACGCGTTCGTCTCGGCCGGTAACACCGGGGCGGTCGTCTCCGCCAGCACGCTGCTCGTGGGGCTGCTCCCCGGGATCGAGCGGCCCGGCATCGCCATCATCCTGCCCGGCGTCAAAGGCGATACGCTGCTCATCGACGTCGGCGCCAATATCGATCCCAAGCCGATGCATCTGCTCCAGTACGCGCTCATGGGCGAGTCGTATGCCCGCTACGTGATGGGCAAAGCGCGCCCGACGCTTGGGCTCTTGAACGTCGGGGAAGAGGAGTCCAAGGGCACCGATTTCATCAAGGAGACCTATGGGCTCCTGGAAGGCTCCGGGGTCAACTTCGTCGGCAATGTGGAAGGCCACGATATCTTCTCCGGAGAATTTGACGTGATCGTCTGCGACGGGTTTGCCGGCAACATCGCCCTGAAGACCGCCGAAAGCCTCGCGCATGCCATCAACGTGCTGCTCAAACGCTCGCTCATGATGAGTCCCATTACCCGCCTTGGGGCATTTCTGGCGCGTGATGCATTCGTGAACCTGCGCAGAGAAGTGGATTATGCCGAACGGGGCGGAGCCCCGCTGTTGGGCGTGGATGGTATCTCGATCATCGCCCATGGGGCGTCCAGCGGCAAGGCCATCAAGAACGCCATCCGGGTGGCGTATGAATCCGTCCGGCATGATTTGAATAAGCACGTGGTCGAGGCCGTGAACCTTTACACCCAGCACGCCAAAGAGCATTCCGCATGAGCCCCAGCCGAGCGTCCCGCACCCGCCGCATCGGCTTTCTCGGTCTTGGCATGTATGTGCCGCCGAAGGTGCTGACCAACCACGACCTGGAAAAGATGGTGGAGACGAGCGATGAGTGGATCGTAAGCCGCACCGGCATCCGCGAGCGGCACATCGCCGACCCCGGCACGACGACTAGCGATATCGCCACCAAGGCTGCGCAAGTCGCGCTGAAGCAGGCGCATCTCTCCGGGAAAGACATCGACCTCATCATCGTGGCCACGACCACCCCCGACATGCTCTTTCCTTCGACTTCCTGTTTGGTCCAGCAGAACATCGGCGCGAAGTCGGCGGTGTGTTTCGATCTTTCCGCGGCGTGCTCTGGCTCGGTGTTCGCGATGATCACCGCGCAGCAATACCTCATGAGCGGCCGCTACCGCAACGCGCTGGTGATCGGGGCCGAGGTCCTTTCGGGGTTCATCGACTGGACCGACCGCGGGACCTGCATCCTCTTCGGGGATGGGGCCGGCGCCTGCGTCATGGCGCCGGTGCGACGCGGCGGCATCCTGGCGACGGATATGGGCTCCGATGGCTCAGCCGCGGAATACCTGTATATGCCGGGCGGCGGCTCAAAGTACCCGCCCTCGCACGCGTCGGTGGATCAGCGGCTGCACTTCCTGCGCATGAGCGGGGGAGAGGTCTTCAAGCTGGCGGTTCGCCGGATGGCCGATTCCACCAAGCGGGTCATCAAGGACGCGAAGGTCAAACCGGAACATGTGGAGTGCTTCATTCCGCACCAGGCGAACACGCGCATCATCGAAGCGGTCGCCAAGTGGGCGGATGTACCCATCGAGAAGGTCTATATGAACCTCCAGCGCTACGGCAACACCTCCGCCGCCTCGACCCTCATTGCGCTCTACGAAGCGGTGAAAGAAGGCCGCATCAAGAAGGGCGATCATGTCGTGATGGTCGCTTTCGGCGCCGGGCTCACGTGGGGCTCCGTCCTCCTGCAGTGGTAAGGCGTCGGATCCGCGGCTGATGCCCTCGCTGGTCTATCTCCTCCCAGGCCAAGGCGCGCAAGCCGTGGGCATGGGCAAGGCGTTTTACGACCGCTTCGAAAGCTCCCGCCAGCTCTTCAAGCAAGCCAATAAGCACCTGGGGTTCGATCTCGCCGCCCTGTGCTTCGAAGGTCCGCCGGAAGAACTCACCAAGACGGAGAAATGCCAGCCGGCGCTCTTTGTGACCTCGCTGGCGGCGTTCGTGGCCTTTCGTGAGACCGTGGGGGCGCATACCCCGCTGGCGTGCGCAGGGTTGAGCCTCGGCGAGCTGACCGCGCTGGCGGCTGCCGAAGCGATGTCCATCACCGATGGGCTGTATTTGGTGAAGGCGCGTGGCGAGGCGATGGCGGAGTGCACCGCCCGCCAGCACGGCGCGATGCTAGCACTCATCGGCATCAGCCCGGAGGGCCTGGCCTCACTGTGCAAGGCATCAGGGGCATGGCCGGCGAATTACAATACTCAAGAGCAGGTGGTGCTCTCCGGCACCGCAGACGCCATCGCGAAGGCTGAGCAGCTTGCCAAGGAGCACGGGGCGAAGCGGGCGATCAAGCTGGATGTAGCCGGGGCATTTCACTGCGAGCTGATGCGGCCGGCGGCTGACGCGTTCAAGGAGGCGGTGGCCAAGGTGACGTTTCGTCCGGCGAAGTGGCCGGTGGTCAGCAACGTGACCGGGCGGCCGCTCTCACCTGCGGAAAACCCGCGGGAGATCCTGGTCCGACAGATCGTCAGCCCGGTGCTGTGGGAGCCGTCGATGCGCTACCTGATTCAGCAGGGCATGACGCACGCGGTGGAGTTTCCTCCGGCAAGGGTCCTGGCGGGGATGTTGCGGAAGATCGACGCGAACGTGAAGACCGCAACGGTTGACGAGCCGTCCGACTTTGAGAAGCTGGCCGAAGCGTTGGCCGGCTAGGTAATGTCCAGCATCCGCTGGATCGGCCGGATGGCGCGCTCGGCGATCTGCGGGTCGACCGTGACGACCGGCTGCATCTTCACCAGCGCCATGAAGGCTTTTTCAAGCGTGTTGCGCTGCATGTGGTGGCAGCTCGCGTGCTCGCTGGCAGGGTAGAAGCGCTTCTGCGGGTGCTGCGTGCGCAGCCGATGCAGCAAACCGTTCTCCGTGGCAATAATGAACTCCGTAGCCGGGGAACGGTTCACGTGTTGTACCATTCCTTCCGTTGAGAGCACCTGGTCGGCCAAGTGCATCTGCTTGGTGGTGCAGCCGCACTCCGGGTGCATCAGGAATTCCGCCTCCGGGTGTGCGGCGCGCAGCTCATCCACTTTCTCAGGCAAGATCGCCGCATGGGCCGGGCAATAGCCTTTCCAGAGATGGATCTTGCGCTTGGTCTTAGCCTTCAAGTAGCTGCCTAAATAATAGTCCGGCACGAATAGAATGTCTTTCTCCGCCGGGATGTGCTCCAGCACCTTTACTCCATTCGTGGACGTCACGCAGTAATCGCATTCCGCCTTCACCGCTGCCGAGGTGTTCACGTAGCACACCACGACGCCCTCCGGGTGCTTGGCCCGCCACGTCCGGATCTGCCCGGGAAGAATCATGTCGGCCAGCGAGCAGCCGGCTGCCAGGTCAGGGATCAGGACTGTCTTGTCAGGGCAGAGCATCGCGGCGGTTTCCGCCATGAAATGCACCCCGCAAAAGAGGATGACCTTCGCATCTGTGGCCTGGGCTTTGCGCGCAAGGCCCAAGGAGTCGCCCACGAAATCCGCCACATCCTGGATAGCGCCTTCCTGATAATTGTGCGCCAAGATGATGGCCTGCCGCTCCTGCTTGAGGAGGGCGATCTTGTCCTTCAGCAGGGCGTAGTGCGGCGGCTCAGCCAGGGCCGCGCCATGGCCGTTCGAGTGGCCGTTGGCCCCGTGCCCGTTGCCGTTGGTGTGCCCGTTGGTCGCGTGTCCGTTGGTGTGCATGGTTAGAAGGGGACGATGATCCCTTTTTCCTGCAGCTTCACGACTTTCGGCTCCGTAAAGGTGTACAGCCGCGCCGGCCGCTGCCGCCCGATAGCCCGCACGTGCGCCGTGTCCTTCAGGATGCCCAACTGGAGCATCTTGCGCCGGAAGTTTCGCTTATCCAGCCGCTGGCCCAAGATCACTTCGTAAGAGCTCTGCAGCTCCGTCAACGTGAACTCCCGGGGCAGCAGCTGAAATCCCACCGTCGTGTAGTTGATCTTGTAGCGCAGCCGCTCCAGCGCGTAGTCCACGATCCGCCGGTGGTCGAATGCCAGGGTGGGGAGCCGTTTCACAGCAAACCAGCTCGCTTCCGTCACGCGCTGCCGCGCTTTGAGCTGAAATTGCTGCCAGTTTACCAGCGCGTAGTAGGCCACGGTGATCACCCGGCCCCGCGGGTCCCTGGTCGGATCCCCAAACGTATAGAGCTGCTCGAGGTAGATGTTGCCGATGTTCGTTTCCTCGTGCAGCTCTCGCAGTGCTGCGTCATCCACCGACTCATCGGCTCCCACAACGCCGCCCGGCAAGGCCCACGTGCCGCGGTAGGGGGCTTGCTCGCGCTTGACCAGCAGCACCTTCAGCGTGCCGCCCTGAATGGTCAAGAGCACGACATCGACCGCGATGGCGTGCTTGGGGAGATGACCGTTGGAGGACGTTTGTAGTGTCGGCATACTAAGTGTCTAGGTTACACTAATCAAATATAGTGTAGGATAGACACTTTGTCAAGGGCAAATCCCCGGTTGGAAGATGGGCGATTACTGGGCGGTCGAAATACTGGCGGGAGTCTCTGTGCCGTCAGCCGATGGGGCTGGCTCAGCGGACGGGGCGGCGATTACGTCAACAATCGGCGCAGGCGCTTGACGCTCGTACGCCTGGCGTTTAGCGGTGGCTGTGCTGCGCCCGGTGGCATGCCCGGCGAGGATGCCGGCCAGCGTGCCGACAGGGGCAAACAGGTAGCTGCCTACGTAAGAGCCGTAGGCAGGATAGAGGATCTTGTAGGCGGCGAGCTCCGCTTCGTGGTCCTGAGTTTCTTTCAGATAGTGCAGCGCTTCGTCCGTCGCCCGGGCTTCCTGGTACAGGTCCACAAAGGGGATCAGCCGGATGACCGCATAGGTGCCCTTGAAGCGCTTCCTGGCGAAATCATACGCATGGCCGGCTTCATGCAAGGCGACCGCCGTATGATCCGAATAGAGGTGCACTGTGTTGGTGTAGGGATTGTAGTAGTCGCCCCAGGGAAACACACGCCCGGGCAAGACGACGTCGATAACAAGCGTGACCGGTAGCCCAATGAGCAAACGATACGGCCAGGCGACATGACGATTGCTCGCGAGCCGTGAGAGATCCTGGACGGGCCGGTATTGGTTGAGCCGGAATTTGGTATCTTCCAGCGCAGGCAGGTCGCGGGCCTCCAGGTAGGAGACGACATGCGCTTCGGTGTCCGGTGAGATGGTGTGGGCGTTGAACTTCCAGCTCCACAAGATGAGCTTACCGGGCAGGGAAAGGACATTGCCGATCGCATCCACCGGAGGGACTGCCGCCCCGCGCTCCAGCTGCGGGTGCGGTCCCTGGCCCGTGTAGGGAACGGTCGTGGCGCAACCGATCACCAACAGTAATCCAAGCCACCAAGGGATTCGAGCGCTCATTGAAAGGATGGTGGCATGTTAGACCGGCACCACGACCCTGTCAACGACGGCGTGCAGCGGCGGTTATTGGCCGAGCTGGCGATACATCTCCAGCACTACCTGGTTCACCTCATTCTTGGTTTCTTTGGTGAGCAGCACCACACTGTCGTACCACTTTGCGTCTTTGCCTTGCTGGCGCGGCATACTGACGAACAACCCGTTTCTCCCCTCGATGACACGCAGCCCCTTGATGACGAATTGCTTCCCAATCTCCAAATCACAGAACGCCCTCAATGAGCCTTCGTTCTCCAACCGAACCATCCGAGAGACTTCAAGGTCCATGGTGCCGGTCATCATGCGCCTCCTCCTGGTGAGGTTGTGGTCCGATACGCCGAGAAAATTCTCCACCGGTCAAACCGTCGATCAGCGCCGTCAGTTCTTGCAGGCGCAGTTCTTGCTCGAGAAGTTTCTGAGGGTCTGTGGGTGGGTTGGTCAGTAGCTGGACTTGAAGGCGCCGCCGCTCGAAATAGGTGCGGGTCGCCTGGTCGACGATATCGTCCCGCAGTTGCACCATAAGCTTTGAGCGCACATCGATCGATGTTTGGTCATCGTTCCAGATCAGCTCACCCAAATCCCAATTGATCGAGAAGTCCACGCCTGAGTCGAGGTCCTTCGTCGAGAGGACCTGGAAGTTCGGAAAACTTCCTTCATCGATGCTGGTGTCGTGAGAGGTGTCGCGGTCCCATCCGATATCTACCGATGGAAGCAGCGCCTTAAGCGCCGCTTGTCGGCGCCACCGGGCGATTTTACTGGGGTGGACCTCGGCATACCGGATGGCTGCATCGCGTACCTGCCCGATCGTGGGTTCGTGAACGAAGTTTGCCAACAATTCATGCGGGCTTGGCGGCTGGCTCGCGCTGAAGTCGGCCGCAGGAAGTTCAAGTTGCAGCAGGCCCTCTTCGCTTGCGGCCCAGAGACGGTGTTGGGTACCTGTTAGGTCCAGGATGGAGGCCGATATCAATCCATCACCCACCAGCTCCCACGTGTTATCGGCGGGACGGTACCGCGCAACGCCTTGTTCGGTCGAAGCATAGACCACAACAGGTGAGTGCGCTTGCAGCAAGAGTCGTGAAATGCGCGAGGAGGTCATGCCTGTTTGCGGCAGCCAGCTCCACGTCGTACCGCGGTCTCGGCTGATCTGGATCCCGCGGCGTCCTCCCACATAGACGATATCGGGATTGGATGGGTCAAGTGCCACCGACGTCAACGTTGGATAGCTGAGCAACTCCTCTTCGGAGGTGTCCGTATCGAGTTCCGCGGTAGGAGAGGATTCTTGCTCGGTCTCAGGCAGTATCTTGAGAACGTGCTGCCATTGGCCGGTGCGCAGGTTGGCTACGAACAGTCCATGTGAGCTGAGGACCAGGAGCGCGTCTGGATCTTGAGGATCACACGCAAGGTCGATGACGCTTTGAATCTGGGGTGGGGCAAGCAGTTTGTCCCAGTGGCGCCCGCCGTCTTGACTGCGAAAGACTCCGCCAGCCGTTCCCAAGTAAATAAGATCACCGGTTGTTGACGCAAACTTGATGGTGGTGATGCGCTCTTCTCCTTCTCCAGCGTTACGGAAGGTGCGCCCCCAAGTTATTCCGGCATCAAATGAGCTATACAACCCCTGGTCGGTTCCTAAGAGTACCGTCTGGCCGTTCGATGGACTCATGGCCAGCCGGCTGGCTGTGGCCTGCCCGGGAATTCGAAAACGCTCCTCCCAGCGATGTCCATCATCCGCTGTTTCCAGCACAGCGCTGGATGTTGCGGCAAACAGATGTGCCGGGCGGTTGGGATCGACGACCACAGCAACGACTTCTCGCTCGCTGGTGCCAAGGTCCATCCGTGTCCAGTTGCCGGTTGCCGCATATGACGGGACGAGGCTCACCAAATTCAATACGATGAGGACGACAACGAATCCGAGCGCTCGCATCTCGATCTCCTTTCGAGAACATATCTAGCACATCCGATGCCAGTACAAAATAGGGGACGTTTCCCAATTTCTCCAAGGCGGTTCAATCGCCATGGTCGTGAAAATGAGAAACGTCCCCAATTTTCAAGTGGCGCTTGGTCGACTTCCATGACTTCAGAATGTCGATGCTGTCCGACGAAATAGCGATGCTGCTCCTCCAAGCCCGAGCAGAACCAATGAGCATGGCTCCGGCATGGGATGGCTAGGCGGCGCTGCAGCTGCCGAGGCCCCCGGGGAAAACGGCTGGGTAGATACGAACGTATGACGGGTGAACGATCCCTCGCCATCAGGGAAACGCGTGAGAGAAGCATCCATTCCACCCTCAGGACCGTAGGCCAGGCGATCTTGCAGTATCCCAGTCTCGTTGAAGAGACTGACGGTATCTCCATCGTTGTTGAGCCCCAGGCCACCGAACACGACGAAGAATCCCTGTCCGGAGATTGCCGCATCAGCTGCGAGCGTGCGTCGCAGCCCCGTAGCGTCCCATAAGGTCCAGCCAGCGAGTGACATCTGAGCGGTTCCGGTGTTGAAGAGCTCAACAAACTCATCTTGTGTTGGACTAATGACGCCATCGCCGTTGGCATCGCCACCGACCGCTGGCGGATCAGCCAGGACCTCATTGATGAGAATCACCGCCTCTGCGTGACTAGGCCGCAACATCAGTAATCCAAACCCGAAAGCCAACAAACCCCACGCTGTTCGCCCCATCCAGCCTCCGCTTGTGAACAAAAAACGCAGAAGAGAGCGTCTCTCTCCTGCGTTTTAGGTTGGTGGCACCAATGACCAATCTAGAAGGTCAGCATGCGGCGTGCCAGGGTGAATTGCGCTTTAGGCGGAGGCGTTCGGAGCGGAAGGGCGTGCGGGAGCGTTGCACCAACTCCCAATTGCGTTGCGCGAGCTCAACAGAAAATAGGGGACGTTTCTAATTATCGCGGGCGGACCGTTCGTACATCGTAAAGATGCCGATGCGAGCCGTTTCACGAAACGCACTGCTCAGGTAGGCTTGCAGTGCGGGAAAGTCCGCCAGCATTCTATGAGTATCATTTCCATAGCGGGCTGAAACTGTTTCAGACACGATGACCTCGACATCATGCTCCTTGAGTGCGCGCACAATCCATTCATCCAGCGCCGGGTCGTATTGTGCCGGGTAGGTCAGCCCCTTGTTGAAAGTCACGATGGGTTGCGGCGACGGCCGGCCGGTCAATCCATAGAAAATCGTGAAGTCCGGGAAGATGAAGAAGTTCCCTCCGTGCTGCATGAGCGTCTGATACAGCCGCACGACGTCGGCTTCGCGAATCTCCGTCTTATGAAGCACCGTCGGCTGTCCCCAGCGGAGCGGCTTCCAAGCCGGTATTGCAATCGGGGTAGGCGAGAACGCAGCACCCGCGACAAGGTCATGGGCTTTCCGTGCAAATGTGACCTGCGCGCCCACTACAGCGGGCACTCCCACAGCCCACAGTGCTACGGCAACCACCGTGATTCTCCCTGCGTTGCGTAAGGATCCCAAGCCAATGGCGACAATGAGGCCGACGAACGGCAGCCCAATGATCGACTGGTTCTCCATCGTGTACGTCATCACGTGCTGAAAGTGCGTCAGGGCTGCGCACACTAAGGCGGTAAACGCGTAAGGCCGTACCGCGTCCCAGCGGCCCTGCGCGCGCCTCCAGGCGATCCATGCGGCCGCTAACGAAACCAGCTCCATGATCACGACGACCGGCCTGATGGAGCGAGGCCCGACACCGATCAGGAATGCTTTGAGCAGCCCCAGGACGCCCTTGCGGAAAATCCGCTCCCATCCCAACTGGCCCGGAATCTCCAGCGCATACCGGAAAAAATTCTGAGGGTTCGATGCGGCAACGAGCCACCACCAGAAAATCAACGATGTGGCGAGAATACCTAGGAAGAAACTCAGGCAGTGCACGATGGCACGGCGGCGATCTCCAAAGTCAGCGATCCACAACAGGGCAGGGTACAGTGGCAGGAGATACAACCCGGCCTGCTGTTTGGAAAGCACGGCGACCCACGCCAGGACACCAGCCCCACATGCCAGTGCCGTGCTGGTCTCCCACCGGCTGCTTCGCATGGCCCGGAGCGTCAACCACAACGCCGCCAAGCTGAAAAAGAACGCGGTCTGCTCTGCAGCAAAGGTGCTAAATGGCGGATAGAACCAAATCGCGGTGAGGAGCCCCGCAACATACGCGAGGAGGCGGCTGGCTGGAAATAGCATCCGCACAATGGCTACGGCCAGGAACGCCGCGGCTGCATTGAATATCGCGGCGGAAACAAGATAAGCGGTGTAGTTGACGCCGAGGCACCAGAAGAAGACCGCTTGCAGCGCGTACGCAATCGGGCCGGTCCACAGGAGGAAATCCTTGTAGGGGATCTGGCCGGAGAAGATGCGGTACCCGCCATCGAACACAATGGACTGATCGAATGCGAAAAACCCCCGTTGGCCGGCGGCCATATTGATCCAGAAGGCAAACAGGCCCAGTCCGACGAGTGCGATACATTCAGCGATATTCTGCAGATTCTTTGGGACGGGACGAAAAGGCATTCGTTTGGCGGGATCGGCTCAGGCGGCCGGAGTCCGGGCAGGCTCTGCAACTGCCTGGCGGGAAAGGATGTGCTCTGGTCTTGGATAGCGTGTCATGCGCACCCGCAGCAATCCCTGGACATCTTCGCAGGCGGTTCGAAAGAGCTTGACGCGTGAATCCAGGTCTTCAATCCAGGCCACCGGCACCTCGGCGATCGAGAACCCGAAGCGCTCAGCAAGGAGCAATAATTCTGTGTCGAAGAACCAATTCTGATTCATGATGTGCGGCAGCAAGAGTTTAGCCACATCAGTGCGGATGGCTTTGAACCCGCACTGCCCATCGGAGAAGCGGTTGCGAAAGAGTGTTTTCACAAGCCCATTGTAGCCGCGGGAGATCGCTTCGCGCTTCAGCGAGCGCTTGACCTGCGCCCCGCGCATGAGCCGCGAGCCGATCGCCACATCAAACCCTCGGTTCGCAATGGCGTCAATCAGGCTCGGGAAGGCATTCAGGTTCGTCGAGAGGTCGACGTCCATGTAGGAGTAGATATCGGCGTCGCTGGTGCTCCACGCTTCCCTGAGCGCGCGACCCCGGCCTCGCTCAGCGAGCTGGCGATAGGTCACGTTTGGCAGGCGCTGCGCCAGTTCGCGCCCAATGCCGCCGGTGCCGTCCGTCGAGCCATTATCGAGAATGACAACCCGCCACTTGTAAAGAATGGCCATGCGAAGGAAGCCGACCAGCGTCTCGATACTTTCTTGGAGCTGCTGGGCTTCGTTGAGGACCGGGATCGCGATGTCGACACGGAGGCTTGGCATTTGGAGGCACTATTATACCGTCGAGCAGGACCGGAGGGCTAGTGCGGTGCGAGCGGGCTTGCTAGGCCGACGGCAAGGGCAAGGAGCGGCGTCGATGTCGGGTGGCCACAAGTCCAGTGATGCCAGTCAGGAAAAGGCCAAACGTACCCGGCTCAGGGATAATGGCACCTGAGTCCGCAAAAGTGAGTGAAAGACGAGGTCCAGGAAATCGAGTATCGACGCTAAAAGGCACAGCCGCTTCCCCTGCGTTCAGGAGAACGGTCAGCTCGTCTGACTCCACGCGGAACTCGGCGAATGGATCCGTTTGGGTCAGCAGTGTTTGGACATACGGGGTGACATCGAAGGAAAACGGGAACAGTTCGAACGTTTGAAAGCTGACCCCGTCAAACGTGTGGCTGCCAACCGCTGTAGCCGCTCGGTCAAAGTCGGCCAGGCTCACGATGCCATCCCCCGGGATACCAAAGAAGTTGGCGCTGATTGTCTCCGGGGCAAAATTGTGATCCACGCCGCCACCGTAGCCGCTCAAGAGCGCCGAGCTCAACGTCAGGCCGCCGTAAGAACTCACATCGAAGATCATGATGGGCCGGCTGTCGATCGCCGCTCCTGAAGAGAGTATTCCTTTACCGGCAAGCAGGGCGCCCGTATTGGAGATGGAATCAGGCAGCCCATCCAATGTGCCGCCGGGTGCCAAATCGGTGATGTACGCATCGGAGAACACATCCAGCACGACAGCGCCGGCTTCCTGAGCGTCCCATCCAGCTGCGATCAAGCATCCAACGACCGCAAACCACCATCTCGTATTCATCCAATCCTCCAGTTTATGAGACGCGCGACAGCAATGCGCGCGAGTCAGGCTATTAATCAGTCATGTGTCCCCGGATTCCCACAACATTCGAGTATAACTCTATGTGTCATTCAATCGGCCGATACGCTCTGGCGGCCAGAAGATAAAGAGAGCTTTACCGATGAATTCAGGCCGGCAGACAAAACCCCAGTACCGGCTATCGTGGCTTGCTGCGCCATTGTCTCCCAAAACGAAGTAGCAATTCGAAGGCACCGCGGCAGGCTGGCCTGGTTTTCCGTAGTCTCCCGCATTGAGCCACTGGATCTTTGAAAGGGCATCCGGCGGTGCAGCCTTCACACCATTGATGAGGATGACTCCGTCACGAATCTCAACGGACTCCCCAGGCAGACCGATCACACGTTTAACAAACGGACGTCGGCGATCAGGCGGATATCGAAATACCGCCACTTCCCACCGCTGAGGAGTTTGCCACCGGTACGTTACCCTACTGGCGAGGATGCGATCGTTTGGAATGAGGGTAGGCGCCATGGCGTTCGATGCAGGAATCTTGAACGGCGTAAAAACAAACATCCTGGTTGGTAGGGCGACCGCGACGCCCATCGGCACCCAAATGAGGAGCGCGAATACCGCGCCAAGGAACGTGACAAGGCACGCTTTCCGGAGGCGCAACGCGAGCAACCGTCTGATGATAAGGACAGTGCCCAGCACATAGGCTATGGAGGTAGCGGCAACCAGCGGCCCCTCAAAAGAAGTCACAACTTCAACCGGAAGCAGCAGAGCTCGGAACCCGAGACATAAGGAAACGATGAGAAGCCCACGGCCAAAGGAAACCCTGCCAATCCGAGAGACTTTGGCTGCCAGCATTAATCCCCAGGTGCTGGCAAGGAAATAGACGAGAAAGTGTGCAGCGGCGATGAGGATGAGCAGAGCAATCACCATGTACCTCACATAACGGCAAGCGAACCCAATCCGATGGTACTACAGTGGACGCTACACTCCAAAACCTTGCACAACTTATCCATGAAGATTCCTAGGAGCTTGAAATCGTGTTCGAAATCCGTGGTCAGCTCAATGTCCCCGGACTCTGATATTTGTCCTAACGAACGCCACGCTTCTTCTGTTTGAGCAGCCGGCGCCGAGCCGCGTCTTTGGCCCATTCGAGGTTGCCTTCTTTGTCTATTAGGTTAGCGCCTGGTTTAAGTTTTCCTTGTCGAATTAACCGAAGCCCGTAGACTAATCGGTCAATCGCCTGTTCCAATTCTTGTTGTGACACCTCCCCCTTGGGGAAAAATTGCGCTCCATAACTCCGGTACGATTTGGAAAGCTCATTCATCCCTTTTGCATCAGGAACTACCTGAAAGGGAATAGCAGATACGATTCTTCGATCCTCCGCTACGACAACTAGTGTATATGGATGCTTTCTGATCGCATCCATGACCTCTAACGCAGTTGGGTCTTTCAAATCTTTCATTCGAAGAACTGCCTCGTCTTGCGAAGAAGATCTGGCCGAGAGCTTATATATTCCCATTCAACAGCGTATGAAATACTATCATCTGTAACTCCAACCCACCTGAAGAGAATTTCATCCGCCGCATCGATTTCCGCCCGCAAAGCATCATACAGATGGATCCCTTTGGGAAAAGGATTCTTGAGGACCCGGGCGCCGTGGTTGACCGCCAAGGCCTCAAGCGCCGCCTGCTCATCCCCAAAGCGCCCAAGCGCGATCCGTCCACCCTCCGGAGAGAAACCACCTGGCGCTTTGAGAAATCGACCGGTGGCCGTATCGCGGAAGCGCCCCGCCCGTGGATCAAAGCGTATTTTACCCAGTTTTGGCCCCCACCGTGCCGCAAGTTTGCGCAGGGAAGGCTTCACTGCCTGCATAATTGGACGAGCCAATGCGCCAGCGGCAGCACCAATTGCCCCAACTGCCGCTGTCAGTACCGCCGTCGTCGCCGCGTACTCGGCCACAGCTCCGACTGTCTGCCCTAGCGAGGAAGTAGACGGTAAGGTTTGCGTCGAGGGTCCTCGAAAGGCTTCTGTCACCGGATCGCCCCCGTTGGCGGCAGCTTGCGCTGCGCCTGACGCGAAGTATGCCGTGGCGGCCAGTGGACTGGCAGGGGTGAAGAAGAGCGGTGTACTAGCATAGGAGGCGATTTGGGAGACTTTGGCGAATCGCTCGGCCGTGCGGTCATGGCCAGTGGCCGAGGCCACCAGGCTGACCGCCGCGGTAGTGACCGCGACCACGGCTGCCACCGTGGCCACCCCGATGACAGCGGCAATGATCCATTCAAAGAAATGCCCACTCGGATCCACGAGGTTCACCGGGTTGTTCCGAACATAGCTATATCGGTTGAGACTTTGCGGGTCTATCGGGTCTTGGACAAATGGATCGGCTTGAATAAATCGACCCAGTTCAGGGTCATACGCGCGGGCGGGGAAGAGGATGAGGCCGGTGGTGGCGGTGTCTTGGCGCTGGCCGGTGAAGCCAATCCCGGGAGCAGCTTTCTGACTAGTCTGTCCAGCAGCCAGGTCAGCACGGCTCACGGCGCCGTAGGGTTGATGTTCAGTCAACTCCACGAGCTGGCCGGAAGCATTGGTGATCACATTGGAGGAGCCCAGGTGATCGCCATGGATAAAGCGTAAGCTATCCGTCGAGTGCTTCGTAGCGATCCGCTGGCTACCGGCATAGACCGACTTAATGATTTTGCCATCCGAGCTCTTTTCATAGACCTCGCCCAAGTACGTCGTTGTACCACTCACGGTCGTCTGTTTGACCTTGCCGCCGTCGCCGTCATAGACATACCGACTGCTGGGATCCTTCGGCAGGGGTGGGGTCCAGGTTTTGGTACTGCCCAGCTGGACGTAGTAGGCCTTGCCCGGCTCTACCTGGGTGGCGGTGGTCAGGCTTTGGGTCGTAGCGTCATAGCCTTTGATGGTGGTGGCGCTCAGGCTGCCGAAAATCGTGCTCACCGGTGTTGCCTGCGTGCTGATCGCAGCCAAGAGATGCCAACCAGCGCCAAGCGACTTTGAGAGTTGCTGACTCGGCAGTTTGCCTTGGATGGTGAGCGTCACCTCTCGCTTCGCGTAGACCTCGTAGCCCACCCCGTATTCCAACTCAGAGAAGTCATCGAACATCGCATTGCCGACATAGTGCTTGAACTGCCCAGATGAGGGGTCGCGCTTAGCGACCTGCTCAAAGTCCTGAGCAAAATTCGTGAAGGTAGCACTGACCGCAAGGTTGTCTGGGATCACCGGCAGGGAGAAGAAGTTCCATCCAGCCTTCAGCGTGACTGTCACGGTCTCTTCCTGCGCGGTTTTGACCTCAGCGAGCCGGTTCTCGGCGTCGTAAGTGAACGTCTGGGCGGTTGGGTCCACAGTCGACGGTCCACGGTCCACGGCCTTCTGAATAAGGTTGCCGTTGGAATCGTAAGAGAGGATCAGCCCGGCTGACGTGGCCGTTACTGCGTGGGGCCCGGCGCTGCCGGCCCCATAGGTCATCGTGATGCCTTCTTTCTCGGTCAGGTTCCCGATAGGATCGTAGGCGTACGTCAGCGTGCCGTACGCGCCGGCGGCTCGCGTGAGCCGATTGAGCGCGTCGTACTGGAAGGATTGGGAGCCGGTGTGAATGGCATCGGTGATCTGGCTGACGTTCCCGATCGGATCAAAGCTATAGCGGAAATCTTGCAGGCTGCCGCCGGGACCGGCGGTGATGAGTCGGTCCAGTCGCAGTGTTTGAGGGTTATAGGAGTAGTCGGTCACCGTACCGTTGCCGTACGCGATCTTGGTAAGCTGGCCGGCGGCATTGTAATCAATGTTCGTCACAATGGGCTGGAAGCTGGAAGCTGGAAGCTGGAGGGACACCGTTTCGATGCCGCCTTGCGCGTTATACGTGTAGGCGGCGGATTCTCCATCAGGGTAGGTGAGGGTGGTGAGGCGGCCAAGCAGGTCGTAGGCGCGCTGGATCGTGTAGGTAGTGCTGTCGACGGTCTTTGACTCCTTGATAAGGCGGCCAAGTTTGTCGTATTCGAAACTCGAAGAGCCAGAGCCATCCGTGATTTCGGTGAGCTTGCCTTTGGCGTAGGGCTTTGCGGTGTTGTCGTAGGTGTAGACGACAGAAGTTGGAAGCGGGATGCCGGAAGCTGGAGGAACGGCATAGGACTTCTGTTTCAGGCGGTTTAATACATCGTAGGTGAAGGTTGTGGTGACGCCGCGGGCATCAGTCTGGGAGGTCAGGTTGTCCACGGCGTCGTAGGCATAGCTCCAGACGCCCATGTCCGGGTCGTTCATGGAGAGTTTTCGGCCAAGCGAGTCATAGGTGATACGCGTGATGTTGCCGGCAGCGTCCGTGACTTTGACAAGGTTGTTCAATGCGTCGTATTCGTAGGTGGTGGTGTAGATGTCGGCTTCGTTGAACTCCTCAACCTTGGCAAGACGCCCGAAGGAGTCGCTGGTGCGCCGGGTCTGGTTGCCGTTGGCGTCGGTCGAGGTCACCGACCAGTCGTCATAACTCGTTGATGTGACCGCACCGTCAGGATCTGTGGTCGATAGGAGGCGCCCGACAGGGTCATAGCTGTAGGTGACTGGCTGAGCCAATCCTAAGACGCCGGTGTGCGGCACATAGCTCGAGGAGGTTGCGTCAAGGTGCGGCGCCCACTGTTTGACGACGTGGCCGAGCGTATTGAACTCGACCGCGCCGCTGACCACTTGTTTCGCGGGATCTTCAGCCGGGCTGCGGGTTTGGATGGTGCGTCCCAGGCCATCTGAGAACGCGTAGCTCGTCAGCTCAGCCGACTGGCCGCTTTGAATGCGGGTATGGACGGTGGTGCGCGTCGGGATGGTGGTCAGATCGTACTCGTAGCGCATCGTCGGCAGTGCTGCGGTATCATTCGGGCCGATGACCTTGGTGACGCGGCCCAGCGCGTCATATTCGGTTGTCGTCGCTACGCCGTTTTGATCGGTGGAGCTAGTGACCTGGCCGGTGCGCACGTCGTACACGAGCTGTCGCGAGTGGTTCAGGGTATTGGTGATCGTCGTCAGAAAGGTGCCGGTGGCATCGTACGTGTTGGTCGTCGTGCGACTCAGCGAATCGGTCACGCTGG
>Ga0210019_1000993_pt1 | contig 31910 bp, 33 predicted proteins | sample CryGeyCG2114_020_2_FD_183969 | JGI IMG/M metagenome (GOLD analysis project Ga0210019, IMG submission 183969) | Groundwater microbial communities from aquifer - Crystal Geyser CG11_big_fil_rev_8/21/14_0.20 (SPAdes) (version 2) | ecosystem: Environmental > Aquatic > Deep subsurface > Groundwater ...
AAATAGTACTATAAGAAATATAGTAACCATGATTTTTTCCATAAAAAAAATCCTAAAGCTTTTCGGTTGGTGAAAAACCTTAGGATCTAGAAGAATTATAGCATAGATTATAGGTTTGTCAAGTGCAGCAATATAGTATCTTATATTTAAGTAACAAATTATCAGTTTATATGATAGTTGGTATTACAACAATCTCCGTCAAAAGTTAGCATATTACCCTCGATAGTGCTGAGTAGAAAGGAGTAAATGATGTTGAAGGGTGTATTTAGAATAGGACTACAATCTTATTTCTCCTATGAATGTGTTTAGTATATTGTACTGTCATTTGGTATATTATATCTATGCCGATATATAAAGAAATAAATAGAAACTTTTTTAAAAAATGGACCAATGCAATGGCGTATGTACTTGGATTTCTGTATGCGGACGGAAATATTATTTATACTAAAAGACGCACTTGGTTTTGGTCTCTACAAATTACTGATAAGGATATTCTTGAAGATATAAAAAAAGCACTCAATTCATCTCACGTTATTTCAAAAAAGAAAAAACACATCAATCAAAAACAATCGTACCGTCTTCAGGTTGGAAGTCGAGAAATGTGTGAAGATTTGATCCAACTCGGCTTAACAGAAAGGAAAAGCAAAACAATTTTATTACCAAAAATCCAAAAAAAATACTTTCCTGATTTTTTGCGTGGTTACTTTGATGGTGACGGGGGAGTGTGGGTCGGTTTTACGAATAAACAAAGAAAACACAAAACGTACGCCATAAGTACAGTACTTACCTCGGGTAGTGAGCAGTTTTTGTTATCTTTAAAGGATTTATTGAAAAATTATGGACTTATGAGTGGTTCTTTAGTTCACAAAGAGCGTGGCTATGATTTGAAATATAGCATTAGAGATTCTTTTATTTTATACAAAATTATGTATAATAGTAACTGCTCCTTATTTTTAAAGAGAAAGAAGGAGAAGTTTGAAAGTTATATGAGAATGCGGTCGTAGCTCAACTGGTTAGAGCGCTTCCCTGTAGATTGCTGCAGCTTTTCGTCGAAATGGCGAATTGAAACTCTTTGGGATATCGGTGAAGGCTAAATCCTGCCACGGCGGGACATGCGAATACCGAGGGAACCCTGACACAATGTCAGGGGCGCCGTAGAGACTAGATACCAAAGCACCTAAATAGCGAAAGCTCATGGTGAAGATATAGTCCACGCCTTTATGAAAATATTGGATAAGTGCACGGAAGAGGTTGGGGGTTCGAGTCCCCTCGATCGCGCAGATATAATTTTCACCAATTGCATTTGCTTCGCATTCCTTCTAGAATAATTACATGGCAAAACTTCGTGTCGGCTGGTTTACATTCACCTGCTGCGAGGATTCTACGATTCTCTTTACTGAAATGCTCAACACCCATTGGAATGACTGGAAAGACAAAATTGAGTTTGTGAATGCGCGAATTCTGAAAGCAAATAATAAAATTGAGAATCTTGATGTTTCATTTATTGAAGGATCAATTAGCTCACAAGAGCAAGTAGATAAGCTCAAAGAAATTCGAAAAAACAGCAAGACAGTGGTGGCAATTGGTGCATGTGCCTGTACGGCTATGCCATCGGGGTGGCGGAATTCTTTTGATGAAGAAACAAAAGAAGAAATTAAATTTCTTATTGACCGATACTCACATCTTGAGAAAGTAGAACCGTTAAAAACGTATATTACAGTAGATGAATCTGTCCAAGGCTGCCCTATGAATGAAGAGAGGTTTTTGGAGTTAATGGAAAAAACATTGTCGAATATCGAAAAATAACGTATTAATACTATATGCATCAAGGTAATTTTGATCTGACTCTCGATCAGATCACAAAAATAGAAGGTCACGCCGCACTTACTCTAAAGGTCAAAAATGGCACGGTGGAGAAGTGTACCTTTGAAATTCCTGAATATAAACGTTTTTATACCCAAGCAGTTCGGGGAAAGAATGTTACCGCAATCCCTCAGATGGTCTCACGAATTTGTGGTACCTGTAGCAATGCGCATCTCCTGTGTTCAATCAATGCAATTGAAGACGCACTCAATATCACCATTACTGAACAAACATATAAACTTCGAAGACTCCTAAACAATGGTCTGATCATTCGTGATCATGCATTACACCTATATGTTTTTGTGCTTCCCGATCTCTATAACAGAGATTCTCTCCTTGAATTTGATGAGGATATTGAAGAAGAGCACGAACTTGTTCACGATGCTTTTGCTATAAAAGAGGTGGGCAATTTGCTTGCCAAATGGTCAGGAGGACGAAGTGTTCATGCCCCCGCACCAACGATTGGTGGCTTTCTCATGTTGCCGAAAAATGGTGAACAGGAAAAGCTCATTCTCAAACTTGAACTTATCCGTGATAAAGTAATCAAAATCATAAAGATATTTGAAAAATGCAACTTTGAAATCACTGAGGATATCTTATTTTCAGCACTTCAAGATGACGATTATGATTTCCTGGGAAAAACAATTATCACTCACGAAAATGCTTGCGTTCCGGCAAGAAACTATGCTGATCATCTTGAGCATGTCGTAAAACCGTACTCCCAAGGTTCAGCATATACGTATGAGGGGAAAACATTCATGGTAGGCGCACTTTCACGTATGAATCTCTCAAAAGAGGGTATTCACCAGAATACAAAGGATGCTGCAGCATCTGCGCTTAATATGTTCCCGTCGCAGAATATTTTCCACAATAATCTGGCTCAAGCTCTTGAAATATTGCATTGTCTTGATGATTCAATTGATATTCTCAAAAAGCTCGAAATCAAAGATGAAAAACCCATACCATATACCATGAAGGCAGGAATGGGAACCGGGGTAATAGAAGCTCCGCGCGGAACGCTCTATCATCGATATAGTTTTGATGACAACGGGATGATTATAAATGGAGATATTATTGTTCCAACTGGACAAAACCAGATTTGTATCGAAAAATCACTGTGGGACTTTGCTCAAAAAAACCTTGATCTTCCCAAAGAAGAACTTTCACATGAAATGGAGAAATTGGTTCGCGCCTATGACCCGTGTATGTCATGTGCATCACACTTCCTCAAGCTTAAGATTGAGTAGATATAGCTTCGATCTTTTCAATAATTTCTTTCAGTAACATTTTCTTGTTTCCTCGCTGTGGCACTCCTATCAACGTAAATGACTTAATTTTCTTGAGCTTTAAAAGAAAGGCCAAGTCCATGAAAAGATCATAATCATGAGGGGTGATGCGCACGTTTGGATCTTCAAATGAATTAAGAGACGAAAATAACGTAACTTGTTTTAAGCCGACAACGGTATCAAGAATAATTGGGTTATTTTGACCCTCCCACCATTCATCCGTGGGATCTGCATGAATAAATGTCATTGTGGGAAAATGATCTTGAAGATGAAAAAGTAATTCAACGGGTTTTGAATCTTCTGCAACAATTGAATTTCCAAAAACAAAGATGTTCATAGGGTGAGATTTGCAAGGCGTATTGCTGAACTCGTGACCGCAATAAGATTGTTCTCTTGAACTTTGGTGATTTGATCACACATGGTATCCCAGTGGTAGGTATAACTACTGCCAATATCTTTGATTGACGGGGAAATGCCCGTTGGTATCGCGATTCTTTTTTCTCTTTCTTTGCCCAACATAAGTTTGTTTTTTTCTAAAATTAATGGCTTCGTACTCAATACAACAGAGTTATTTTGAATTGACTTGAGCGTGCCCCAGCCAATACGACAGGAATCCATTGTATCTATGGTGTGCTTAACCGAATGATGCCCCGTTCGGGTAAATACATTCAGAACATGGAAGGTATGATGGGCGAGCGCTCCTTGGGGAATTTTGCCGATCAGCCATTCAAGCTCTTTATTCGTCAATCTTTTTTTCAAGGACAAACTTTCAGCAAAATGAGTATAAAGTGATTTCTGTGAAAGAGCAGTCAATAAATTATTTCCTATCCAGTACGCTTCGACAACGCGCGAGTCAAATGGATCTGCAATACCATTTCCGCGCGCTATATAGGTCAAGTACGGATAGAGCGTCTCAAACTGCGAAATGATCTGTGAAAGGTTTTCGTCAGAAACAGATTCTTTTAAATATGCGTGAATTTCTTCAGATTTAAGCGGTCCACAGTACTGCAAATGATTTGGGGGGAGCGCATAACGAGCACACGTTATGAGCCCGTTTGCATCTGTCATAGAGCAAGATTTTGCTTAACTCGTCCAAAAAGCAATGTAACAGCTACACCTCCAATAATCATCACCCATCCAAGAATTTGCGCTTGAGGGAACGTATGACTGATAAAGATTGCGGAAAGAACTCCCGTGATAATGGGAGATGCGGCAAGAACGAGGCTGACAGCGGATGCTCGAGCTTTTGAAAGTGCTGAGTACCAAGTCAGAACATATCCGAGGAGAAATACCGATCCCGAAAGAATCGCTAGAATTTGAGCTGATCCGAATGTCGCAATCTGAGTGAACGATCCCTGGAATATCGAGATTCCCAAAAGTATGATTACCCCAAAAAACATTCGTGCCCAAGACACAACCGTTGAAGGAATATTCTCCAAGGCTTTTTTTGCAATGATATACTCGACAGACCAGAATACTGTTGCGGCAGCAATCATCAAATGGCCTATTCCCATGGTTTTATATGATACTCCGGCAAAAAATAGCACGCCAATCGTGGCTGCAATATACCCTAATATTTGATACCGATTTACTTTTTCTTTCAAAAAGAACACGCTCATTATGGCCACCCAGATGAACAACGTTTTGTGAATAAGCGCCCCTTCAATGGCTGTAATTTTGCTTAAGCCGGTAAAAAATAACGCGAATGGAATGCTTCCGCCAATTATCCCAATGATAACAAGCTGTTTCCATTGTTTGTGATTGAGCTCAGAAATAGCTTTTTTTTGAGAGATATATACGATTACTGACAGTACAACGGCGACCAGAAGATTTTTCAAGGTAGTAAATAATATTGGATCCATAGTTGCAATGAAAAATTTTGAAGCAAATATGGAAAATCCTGAAATGGCAGTGGTTAGAAGTGCAAGCTGTATTCCTTTTTTCATGAAAATAAAAAAATTGATAAATAATTATTTGAATTGGACAATATCATGCAACGCTTTAGTTGCGTCTGATTTTGGTATTTTTTCAACAACCACATCCCCATATATTAATACATAATCACCTTTTTCTAATTTGAGTCCGCCATTTTTTGCGATGACCCCATCGGTTGTGGTGATCGTGTCTTTCGTAATGATCTCAATCTTTTTCGGTATCGCAAAACACATATTTTATTGTAGCATGATTTACTATAACTTTTTGTAAGCAAAAATTAGTACAATGAATGTATGAAATCTAAGATCATTACTGATCGAGCATATATTGTCAATCTGGTTTACAATTTTCAGTCGATTGGAAAAGTAATCGTATTTGTGCATGGAACCTTCGACATCCTGCATCCGGGACATATCGCCTTTCTTGAAACAGCCGCAAAATTTGGCGATATATTAATCGTCGGTGTATACAATGATGAAGTTGTTGCAGAGATAAAAGGGCCACATAATCCTGTTACGACGTTGCATGATCGTATGACCGTGCTTAACGCACTGACAATGGTTGGCTATGTCATCCCCCTTGAACGCCCTGATCAAGAACAGATTGTTGCACAACTTAAACCAAATATTTTTGTACAAAAACAGGGGTCAGCATATCAACTTGACACTTCAGAGCTTGAAAAACATAAAGGAACTATTCGAACCATTGCAATAGCCGAAAAATATTCGACCTCTTCCCTCATGCAAAAGATCAAAATTGCATCTCAACCTCGCTAAGTCAAATAACGTATTTATTTTATTCATATGATTGGTATACTTGTGATGTATCATTTTTAGGGCGTATAGCTTAAGTTTCCACCATAGGCGGATCAGCCTTTGGCTGAGGCTAGACCTGCCTGCCGGCAGGCAGGGCGTTACATTGACACCTGCCCGCATTGGGAGAGCTCGTAGCTCAGTTGGCTAGAGCGTTACATTGACATTGTAAAGGTCAGAGGTTCAAGTCCTCTCGGGCTCACAAAAGCGAGGCAGGCGGGTTGTAAAGGTCGGAAGCTTCCACCATAGGCGGACAAGCAAGTCCTGATACGCCCACATTTTTCTTATGAAACGAGCATTATCCGGCATTACCCCCAGTTCGACGAAAGGACTTCATCTTGGCAATTATCTTGGTATGGTAAAACCTGCAGTAGATTTTCAAAAAACAGCAAACTGTTTTTACTTTATTGCAAACATTCATTCTCTCAATACGGTATTTAACCCACAAGAAGTAGAAACAAACACCATGAATATTTTTACCGAATTTCTCGCACTTGGCGTCGATACGGAAAAAACGGTATTTTATGTTGAAAGTGACATACCAGCGATTCCCTCTCTTCAAACCATTCTCAATAATGCGGTGACCGTTGCAGAACTTAAAAGAATGCATGCATACAAAGATAAATTACAAGATGAGATTGCCCCAGACCAGATCAGCATGGGGCTTTTTTCATACCCGGTTCTCATGTCCGCAGACATTCTCCTATTTGATACAGACATTGTTCCGGTTGGGGAGGATCAAACACAGCATGTTGAGATCTGTCGAGAAATGGCTCGTACCTTTAACAATCGGTATGGTGACGTGTTAAAAGTTCCTGAGTTATACGTAAAGAAAGATGTAGCTCGTGTTCCAGGTATTTTTGGTAAAAAGAAGATGAGTAAATCTTTAGGAAATGACATTCCCATTTTTGCTTCTGAACAGGAAATAAAAAAACAAATTATGCAGATTAAGACTGATCCCGCGCGCATTCATCCAACTGACCCCGGAAATCCTGATAAGAATATCACCTTTACTTATTTTGAACTGCTTGCATATGATGAACATAAATGTGAAGACCTGAAAGATAAGTATCGAAAGGGAGCAATTGGAGATGTTGAAATTAAAACAATATTTTATGAATTTTTTCTCGACTATTTTTCAGAATTTCGCGCAAAGAAAACTGAACTACTCAAAGACAAAGAGCGTATTCATGAATTAAGACTCAGGGGCGCTCAAAAAGCAAATGAGGTAGCAATACCGGTTCTTAAACGAGTTAAAACGGCCGTTGGCCTTGCTTGACATCCGCATTCAAGCTGATACAATAATGATAATGTTCTCACCAACCATTTGTATAACCATCAAAACTACATTCCGCTAACGCGGGGAGTGTTTGATGGCTTTACTCACCCCGCAAAATAGGCGGGGTTTTTTAAAAATTAAAATGATCTATGAAAAATCAAGATCCACTCTTCAAACTTCGACATTCAGCTGAACACGTACTGCATCAGGCAGTAAAAGAACTGTACCCACAAATTCAACTTGCCATGGGACCAGCAACTGAAGACGGATTTTATTTTGATTTTGACAACTCTCCTGAGGAAAAAGAGTCTATTGTGATTACCGAAAATGATTTTCCAAAAATAGAAAAAGCAATGTGGAAAATAATACATAAGAACCTCCCCATCACCAAAGATGAAGTATCGATAGAAACTGCAAAAGAAATGTTTAAAGATAATCCATACAAACTTGAATGGATTGATGAGGCAGCAGGGCGGGGTGATAAAATCACGATCTATTGGACCGGTGAACCCAATGCGGATGGATCGATGGTGGATCTCTGTGCAGGCCCACATGCCGCGTCTACCGGAGAAATTAAAGCATTCAAACTGTTGTCTGTTGCGGGAGCATACTGGCGTGGAGACGAAAAGAACAAAATGCTCACACGTATATATGGAACCGCATTTGAGAGTAAAGAAGAGCTTCAAAAATATTTAAATCTTCTCGAGGAAGCAAAAAAGAGAGATCATCGAAAAATTGGAAAAGAACTCGATCTTTTTACGTTCTCGGATCTTGTGGGAAAGGGATTACCGCTCTTTACCGAAAAAGGAGCGACTATCTGGCGTGAACTCGAACGCTTTGTCGTTGATGAAGAAATAAGTCGTGGATACAAACACGTTCACACCCCAAATGTCGCAAAAACGGAGCTCTATAAAAAGTCAGGACACTATCCGTATTATAAAGACACCATGTATCCAACCATGAAAGTTGATGACGATGAGCTCATTCTTCGTCCGATGACCTGTCCGCATCATTTTGCATTGTTTATGTCGCATCCTCGTAGTTATCGTGACCTCCCCATAAGATATGCGGAGATGGCATCACTGTATAGATATGAGAAATCGGGAGAATTGACAGGTCTCATTCGCGTACGCGAATTTGTTCTTGCTGATTCGCACAATTTTGTTCGCAAAAGCCAAGCGGCTGATGAAATCAATTTTGTACTTGACTTGATCGAATACATATCAGGCGTTCTGGGACTCAAGGTAGAGCAGGATTTTGTTTATCGACTCTCCCTCGGCGATTCCGAGAATAAAGATAAATATTATGATGCTCCGAAAGAATGGGAACAGGGCGAATCAGTTCTTCGAGAGGTACTACAAACGCGAAAAGCACCATTTTACGAAGCAAAGGATGAAGCAGCATTTTATGGTCCAAAGATCGATGTGCAGATGAAAAATGTTCTCGGAAAAGAAGATACAGCATTTACCGTCCAATATGATTTTTGCCTTCCAACGCGATTTAATCTATCCTATATCGATGAAGAGGGCAAAGAAGAACAACCAATCGTAATTCATAGATCATCACTCGGCGCTATGGAACGATCCATTGGTTTTTTAATTGAACACTATGCGGGGAATTTTCCCTTGTGGCTTACACCGGTGCAGGTCAAGATTATCCCGATTGCTGAGAGGCACAATGAATATGCACAGAGTATTGCAACAATACTTTCGAAAGAGCGGATTCGCATTGAAGTAGATGATAAGTCAGAATCAATGCAGAAGAAAATTCGAAATGCGCAGAAAGAAAAAGTATATTACATGATTATTATCGGAGATCAGGAAATCAAAGACAACACCCTAAATGTCCGAGCACGGGATGGACAAACAAGCACCACAAGCCCTGATGAATTCCTGAAAGAAGTTCAAGAAAAAATAAAAAATAAACATATATAAATGATTATTTCGCTTATTGGCATGTCAAGTGCGGGAAAAACGTATTGGGCAAAACGCATTGAAGAAGAAGGATACCTCAGACTTTCCTGTGATGATATTATTGAAGATAAACTGCAACCTGAATTGAGTATTCACGGATATAGCGGGCTTGCTGATGTTGCTGAGTGGATGGGATTCCCCTATGAAGATTATTATCAATATACCAGCAAAAAATACCTCGAGGCCGAAGAAGAAGCAATGAATGATATTCTTAATAAAGTTGAAAAGCTCACCAATGGATCAACGCCAAAAATTGTAGTGGATACTACAGGAAGTGGAATATATACTTCTGCAAAAGTCCAAAGCAGATTGAAACAGCTTACTGAAATAATTTATCTGGAGATTCCAAAAGAACAAAAAGGGCTTATGGCAAAAGAATTTATCCGAGATCCGAAGCCATTGATTTGGGGAGACAAATTTAATCTTCAACCGTTTGAAAATCCTAAAAAAGCACTGATCCGCTGTTATCCAGATCTTCTTGAGTATCGCTCAAAGCAATACGAGAAACTCGCCGACTTTACCATTAAATACAAGGATCACAAATCTAATGCCATGGATGCGGACAGATTTATTCGTCATATTTCTTCTTCATGAAATATTCAACAACGTTCGATTCATCTGTGTTACTTTCTTTTAAAGAAGCCCTTTTTCAAGGTATGGGGAAAGATTCAACCCTTATTGTTCCGCATTCATTTCCCACAATTGATTCATCCCTATTGATTGGTAAATCAATTCAAGAGATCGGATCAATACTTCTTACCCCATTTATGGATGATGCTATTGACCAAAATAACCTTTTTTCACTATTAAGTCGATCGTTATCATTTCCCATTCCACTCATAAAAATTGGTGACAACTATATCCTTGAGCTGTTTCATGGTCCGACACAATCATTCAAAGATGTTGCTGCACAATTTTTGGGAAACCTCGTAGAGTATCTGTTGAGAGAATCTGACAAAGAAATTGTTATAACCACCGCAACCTCAGGAGATACAGGTGGCGCAGTAGCTGCGGGATTTGCAAACAAAAAAAACGTTCGCATCGTAATACTGTTTCCAAAAAATGGAGTAAGTGAAGTACAGAGAAGGCAACTCACTCAGGTAGCTCATAATGTTTTTTCAATCGAAGTTGATGGAACGTTTGACGATTGTCAAAAATATGTGAAACAATTCTTTACCGATAAACGGCTTGGTACCGTAGATTTAACTTCAGCAAATTCTATAAACATCGGGAGACTTCTTCCGCAGATGATTTATTATGCCTACGCGTGGTCAAAATTGAAAAATGGAAACCTTCGATTTGTTGTTCCGTCAGGAAATATGGGAAATGTGACCGCAGGCATGTACGCAAAACGCATTGGGGTTCCAATAAATCAGTTTCATATTGCCTGCAATGCAAATGATCCCGTACACACGTATTTTGAAACAGGGAAATACGCTCCTCAACAAACCATACGAACTATCTCAACTGCCATGGATATCGGTAACCCTAGTAATTTTGAACGCATTTTACACTTATACAATCATGATCTTGAGTTACTCAAAAAAGACACGAGCATATCTTCAACCTCAGATGATGAAACTATTCAAACGATCAAAGATGTATACAGAAAGCATAACTATCTTCTTGACCCACATACGGCAGTTGGCTGGAATGCAGCTCAAAAAACAAAAACAGCAACTGTTTCTGATGTCATTATTTCAACGGCCTCGCCATCCAAGTTTCCGAAAGTAATATATGAACGCACCGGAATTTCAGAGGATAAAGTCGAAGATATCTCAATTCCTGCAAATAGTGATGAAAGAACATACAAAGTCGGCAGAGATTATGACGCTATTGTTCATCAAGTAGCGACCTACCTCAGACTGATATGAGGTAAATGCGAATCTATCTTGCAAATACCTTGTATTCCGATTATAATTACATCGCCCCGTTGATGACAGACCATACTTCGCTCATGAAGTATTTTGTTAATGCGGGGTATGTTGATATTTTAATTCTATTTTCAATTTGATTAACAGGCGACCGAATAGGCGATTTTTTAACAACAGCTCAAACAGATCGGGAAAATATTACCATCTGAATTTTCGAATACAGGCTGAAGAACTTCGTGTCATTGACTCGAAAGGTGAACTCGTCGGTGTTATGTCAAAGCAAGAAGCACTCGACAGAGCACAAGCAGACGGTCTTGATCTTGTTCTGATTGCACAAAATGCAAAGCCACCGGTTGCAAAGATAACTGATTTTAAGAAATTTCTGTATCAAGAAGAGAAGAAGCTGAAAGAAGCAAAAAAGGGCGCAAAGAAGAGTGATGTGAAAGATATTCAACTTTCACTTTTTATGAGTGAGCACGATAAAGAGAGATTTATCAATAAAACGAAAGAATTTTTGAAAGACGGTCATCAAGTACGATTGAATTTAACATTGCGTGGAAGAGAAATTATCAAGAAAAGCATGGCAATCGAGTTTATGAATGATTACATCGGAAAGCTTGAAGATGTAAACATCTCAAAAGAACCACGAGTTGAAGGTCGCGTTGTTCGCTCAGTAGTTTCCAGAAAAAAATGATATTTCATAAAATGAAATATCATCCTGAACTTGTTTCAGGATCCAAATTTTAATTAGCATATGGCAAATAATAAACAAAAAACACACAAAGGCGCTTCGAAACGATTTAAGATTACTGCAACAGGTAAAGTATTGCACCGATCACAAAAGATTCGCCATTTGCAAGCAAAGAAATCAAAACGAAAACAACGAGCACTCAAACTTGACAAATCGGTAGAAGGTCGTATGAAGACAAAGATTAAAAAATTACTTGGAAAGGCTTAAATATGGTACGTATTACTGCAGGACCCGCATCACGAAATAAACATAAAAAAGTTTTGAAACTCGCAAAAGGATATTGGATGTCGCGAAGTACGCAATTTAAAAAAGCACAAGAGGCAGTACTTCATGCAGGTCAGTATGCATTTGCCGGAAGAAAGCTACACAAACGAGACATGAGACGACTCTGGATCACGCGAATTAGTGCGGCACTGAAAGAGAATGGCATGAAATACAACATATTTATCCATAGGCTTCAGGAAAAGAAGCTTGGCGTTGACCGAAAAATTCTCGCCAATCTTGCGTTAGATTTTCCAAAGGTTTTTGATACGCTTGCAAAAGAAATCAATAAATAATTATTTATTGTAACTCTTTCGCGCGTTTTGATATACTCTTTCATGATGTCACCGAATAATGCACTTCACACATTTCAAGAAGATCTTAAATCGATCACTTCCCTTGAAAGTCTCTATGTTCTTGAAACGCAATATCTTGGCAAAAATGGGATCCTCAATGAGTCACTTAAGTCAATGAAAGATCTCGATCCTGAAGCACGAAAAGTACTTGGTCAGGAGGTCAATAAAATAAAAGGAGAAATTGTTGAGTCGATATCTATTGCAAAAAAGAAACTATTGTCGATGGTTGATGAGAACAATGCAGTTGATGTGACCCTTCCAGGAAAAAAATATGAGTCCGGAAGTCTTCATCTCGTGACCTATGCAATCGAAGAAATTAGTGCCATATTTGAGCGTATTGGATTTATTCGCATGTCATATCCTGAGATCGAATGGGAATGGTTTTCGTTTGAAGCACTCAATATGCCAGCAGATCATCCGGCACGAGATGATTTTGAAACGTTTTTTATCGATACTCCTGCGCACGAAAAATTTGGAAAAATGGTATTAACCCCACACACATCTTCAGGACAAATTCGAGAGATGCTGCGTCTGGGCAAACCACCAATTCGTATGATTAATATCGCAAAAACCTATCGACCCAATTGGGATGCCTCGCATGTCCCCATGTTTCATCAATTTGAAGGATTGTGTATTGATAAAAAAATAAATATTACTCATTTAAAGGGAACTATTGATTATTTTGCAAAGGAATTTTTTGGAGAAGATCGTGAAACGCGACTAAGACCATTTCACTTTCAGTTCACCGAACCATCATTTGAGGTAGATATTACCTGTGATCTGTGCGCGGGAACCGGATATGTGTCAGAAAGTGGTAGATCCCTCGATTCCGCTCGGGATGACCTGAAGGTCAAATGTAAGCTCTGCAAGCAAGGATGGCTTGAGCTTGGCGGAACGGGAATGGTACATCCAAATGTGTTGACGGCAGGAGGAATCGATCCAAAAGAATATACGGGATGGGCGTTTGGATTTGGCGTCGAACGCGTCATGATGATGAAACCAGGAGTTGGCTTAAACAATATGAGAGCACTCTACGATGGAGACATCAGAGTTTTGGAACAATTTTAATATTTTCCGATGTCATTCCCGCGCAGGCGGGAATCTAGAAATTAACAGAATGGATCCGTCTCCATGAAAATAGGGATCGGGATCGGGGATGACAATATAATTATGAATATAAAAATTACGTACGACTGGCTCTTGGAGTATCTTGAAACTGATGCTGACCCGTATGAAATGCAGAAATTCCTCTCCCTCTGTGGCCCTTCCATCGAAACAGTAGAAAAAATAGGGGAGGATTATGTGTTTGATATTGAGATAACGTCAAATCGGATCGATATGGCAAGCGTTTTCGGCGTTGCACAAGAAGCACAAGCCATTCTACCCCTCTTTGGAAAAAAGGCGAAACTGAAGTTTAATCCACTGCAGACATATTCTTTTGAGAATCTGAAGGCTGAACCTACCAAAACACATAAATTATCGGTACAGATTGAAGATCCCGCTCTGGTTTCGCGATTTACGGCGATTGTGCTTGACAATGTGCTCATTGCACTATCACCAGATGTGATCTCAAAACGATTGAAGCTTTCTGGCATAAAATCAATAAACAACGTCGTTGATATTTCAAACTATCTCATGATTTCCCTTGGTCAACCAGTACATATGTTTGACTATGACCAGATTAAAGACGGCGTAATGAAAGTCAGAAGAAGCAAAAAAGGCGAAAAGCTTACTACACTTGATTCAAAAGAACTCATTCTTCCCGGCGATGATATAGTGATCGAGGATGGGTCGGGAAGACTCATTGATCTCTGTGGCATTATGGGAGGTGAAAATTCATCAATAAAAGATGATACAACACGAATCGTCTTTTTTGTACAAACATATGACAAAAAAGCAATCAGAAAAACCTCAATGCTGACGGGTCAACGAACGCTTGCCGCAACCTATTTTGAAAAAGGACTTGATCCAGAACGAGTTGAATCGACATTTGCCTATGGTATTGAGCTTTTGCAAGAGCTGACCGAAGGAGTCGTCTGCTCTGAACTTACCGATATATATCCGCACAAAAAACAAGAAACTCACGTGAAAGCGTACTTGAAGGATATTCAACGAGTGATTGGCGTCCCAATTGAAGAGGAAAAAGTAACCTCAATATTGACTCATCTTGGATTCATCGTTGAAAAACATGAAGATACCGAGCTTGCCTACCCCGATGGTGTTTACTTTGACGTAACGGTGCCTACGTATCGCGTTGATGATGTATCAATTCAAGAAGATATTATTGAGGAGGTTGCCCGAGTGTATGGCTACCATAATCTGCCAAATACCATATCCCCTCTGACCTATATAAAACAACCGAAACATATTTCAAATCTTCATACCGTACAATATCGAACGAAGTATTTTCTCAAACACCTCGGGCTTCATGAGTTTCTCAATTACTCCATGGTCTCGGGCGACCTTCTCAGTACTCTTGATTATCAAATCTCCAATCATCTCAAAATTGCAAATACCATCTCTTCGGAAATTGAGCACATGAGAACCTCTCTTCTCCCCTCACTTATCAAAAATATGAAAGATAATAGTGGCAGAAAAAATCACTTAAAACTATTTGAATTTGCAAAAATATATGAGCCACGGGCAGGCGATCTTCCCCAGGAGCTTCATCGACTGGGCATTGTCGTAAACACAGATTTTGATGATTTGAAAGGAATCATATCTGCGCTCTTTCAAGAACTTAATATTGGGAATATCTTGGTCAAATCTGGAGAGCACAAACTCATGAGCAATGCTGCGTCAATATATAGGGGAGACGATATGATTGGATCATTTGGCACGCTTCATCAAAAATATGCTGAAAAGCTCAATCTGACTGAACAAATGTATATTGCAGAGATTGATTTCGAATCGATAATTCAGAATTACCAAATACAACATACATTCAAAGCACCACTTCAATATGCGATGGTAAAACTTGATCTTACCGTCATAAAAAAGATGTCGTATCAAAAAATGCGTGACATATCATTTGAAAACTCAAAGCTGCTCCAAAATATTGAATACGTCAGTTCATTTGAAAATAAAATTTCTCTCCGTTTTTATTTCTCATCAGAAACAAAAAATATTACTGAAAAAGAAGCGTTGCTTGAACTCGAACAGATTCGGACTGCGTTGAATTCATGATACAATATCAGTGATGAGACCTCCCATCACTACCTATCTTTTTGACCTTGACGGCTGTATTGCAGATACCCTTCCCCTGTGGCTTATAAGCTTTCAACAAACATTTAAGACGTTTGATATTGTTATTTCAAATGAGGAGATTATTCGAATAGGTTTTCAAAGAATCCACGAAACAGACTTTCATATCGATAAAGATCGCTTTGTAGATGAATTGTATGTTAACTACGAAGCAAATTTCATCAACGCACCCCTGCACAGTGGCGCACTCAATCTTCTCAACATTCTCAAAGAGAACGATCACAAGGTCGCGCTCATCACGTCTTCGCAACGGAAGGTAGTTGATTTGTATCTTTCAAAAAATAAAATTGATATGTTGTTTGATTGTACGTTTGCGTGGGAAGACACAAAAAAGAACAAGCCTCATCCGGAACCACTCTTGAAAGCGATGCATACGCTTCAGTCAAATCCAGAGAATGCCGTCATGATCGGGGACAGTGATGTCGATATTATTGCTGCACAGGCTGCCGGGGTTATGAGCGTATGGTACCATCCCCCCGCAAATAATCTCTTTTATAAAAAAGATGCATTTGCTCTTCATAATCCGGATAAGACGATACAAAACTTTAGTGAATTAATATCAATACTGAAATAAATATGAATACAAAACTGGTGCAGTTTCTCTCAACAGATAATCTTCGTCTTCCCGGACTGCTTTACGAACCGAAGGTAAAAACCAAAAAAATCGCACTTTACCTTCATGGGTGCGGTAGTGCCTCTATCTTTTATTCAGATAAAGTAAATATATTTGCAAAACATTTACTTAAAAATAATATTGCATTCTTTCCCTTTAACAATAGGGGAGCACATTATATTAAAACAGTAAAACACGTGCTTCCTGACGGAACGGAAGAACGGGTTCGAGTTGGAACATCCTATGAACTGATTAAAGATTGTGTCAAAGATATTGATGGAGCGGTAGAATTCTTGCGCAAAAAAGGGTATGAAACATTTTATATATTTGGCGAATCGACAGGGGCTAATAAAATTGTGGTGTATGATCATTATGCAAAAAATAATCCCTTTACCAAGTATGCACTCCTGGGGGGCGGAGATGATACGGGATTGTATTATGATGAAATGGGCAAGAAAAACTATGCTTCAGCAATCAACAAAGCAAAAGAGGTGATTGCAAAGGGAAATGGGATGAAGCTTGTCCCAAAATATATATCTGAATATCCATTCTCCTATCAAGCGCTTTACGACGTCTTAAACCCCAATGGAGATTACAACATCTTTCCGTTTAATGAATATATGAATAAACTGAACCTTTCAAAAAAAGAACTGTTTGGTGAATTTAAGAAGGTGAACAAAAAAACATTAGTCATGTATGGGACGCAGGATGAGTATTGTTATGGCGATGTGAAAAAATGCGTGAAAATATTGGAAAATCAGGTACAACTCAAGAAGAATTTTACCTTTCAGACGATTCCTAATTGTGGGCATGGCTTTGAGGGAAAAGAAGAAGAGCTGGCGACAGTGGTTGCCGATTTTTTTAGCAATAGTTAATCAGTAGTGATCCTAATTTGAATAATCCTCATTTACGGAAAACTTCACTTCAGAAGAGGTCACCTTATCCTTCTCGTTTCTCGCCTCAACTCTGATCATGTGTTTTCCATTTTCAAACTCAAATGTCTCGCGCACTTCATCACGATTTCCGGAATATTTTTTCTTCTCTTCCCCATCAATAAATATTTTAGTTTCTCTGATTGGCTCAAGTGAGGTAATTTTTGCAAAAATTTCAATCGACTTTGAATCTACCCGTCGTTCATTTTCTGGATTCTTGATTGAAATGGCAACTTCATCAGATCTCGCTTCTGAAGTCTCCGTGGGATAATGAAATTTCCCGTCGTCTTGTGCACGTGCCCACTCATCGATTGCGTTCTGCCAGCGATTCACCCCATCTCCTGATATGGGATCACTTTCAGTTATGACAATATATTCTTTCTCCTCATAGTTTCCTGATCGAATTTCTACGTCATTTGCGAGTTTTCCTGTTTCTTTTGAAATTTTGAGAATTTTATAATACGGAGAAGTTTCTGTCGGAGCAGTACCTTTTACAAAGTATTCGGTGCGCGTGGGATACCCACCCTTCGGGAGTCCGCCAAGATACGCATCGATTTCAACGGCTTCAACCGTATCTGGCTTTTCCATAATCCCGTCATCAAACTCGGCAAGAAGAGCCTGCATCATATCGTGCCAGATGGGAGAAGCACCGGTGACGCCTGATGCGATTTTTTGATTCATTTTTGCATTGTCGTTGTTTCCCACCCATACGCCAAGGGCGATATCCGTCGTAAATCCGACTGCCCAGTTGTCGCGTTTATCATCGGTGGTACCACTTTTGACCGCTACCGTTTTTCCAGGAATTTTAAGATACGAGTTTGGACCGAAGGTATCGATTCGCGCATTGTTGTCCGACAAGATATGTGAAATGATGAAGCTTATGTCTTTTGAAAGTACTTCTTTTGTCTTTGATTCTTTTTGTTCATATATTTTTTTACCATTGAAGTCGGTGATATCGATGATGCCATAGGGCTCGACACGCTTTCCTTCATTGGCAAATACTGAAAACGCTTTGGTAAGATCAAGCAAGGTTGTTTCTCCGCCTCCTAATGAAGCTGATAATCCCAAATTGGCAATGTTTGCATCGGTTGGCTCAAGTGCATCAAGTCCCATCTCGTATGCCTGCTGCAAGAAGTCATGGATACCTACCATCGCAAGCATTTTCACGGCGGGAACATTCAGAGAATTTCCCAAGGCAAACCGTAGTTGTACTGGTCCCCGATATTTTCCATCATAATTGACCGGCTCATAATCCTTGCCCACCACATTGGGAAACACGGTCTGGACGTCTGCAACAACACTTGCTGCAGTGTATCCTTTTTTAAGCGCAACCGCATATTCGATCGGTTTGAGCGCAGATCCTGGTTGTCTATTCCCTTGAGATACGACATCATATTTCCCGTACTCATCGTTTGAGTAATCATATGACCCAACGTACACAATAATCTCCCCCGTATCGGGCGCAATTGCAACAAGCGCGCCATTTCCCACATCATATTCATCAAGTGACTCTATCTCATCTTTAACAATTTTTTCTGCTTCTTGTTGGAGCTTCAAATCTAAGGTCGTTTTTATCTTCACCCCTTGATTTAAAATGCCGGGTCCAAATTCTTTTTCAATAAGGTCTTTAATATAAAAGACAAAGTGTGGCGCCGTAATATTGTTTGTCTGTTTTGTAAACTTGAGCTTCTCAAGCTGAGTGAGCGCCTTCTCTTCAACATCGCGATCGATATGCTCATCTTCTCTCATGCGTCGCAGTACATCTTTGGTTCGTGCTTTCCACTCATTTTTTTCTCCAATAAACGGAGAGTATATCGATGGTTGCTGGGGAAGTCCCGCAAGAAATGCCGCTTCAATAAGAGACAGATCTTTTGGTTCTTTGTCAAAGTATCCTTTTGCAGCAGAGCCAACGCCCCAATAGCTTCCGCCGTAGGGCGCTTCATTCAAATACATGGTGAGAATCTCATCTTTGTCATATTGTTTCTCCACTTGGTATGCAAGAATTGCTTCCTTTATTTTTCTCGAAAGACGTCGTTCTGAGGTAAGAAGGACATTTTTTATGAGCTGCTGGGTGATCGTGGATCCTCCTTGTGGGTTTCCAAAAAGTGAATTGATACCAGCGCGGATAATCCCAAACTCAGATATCCCTTTATGCTCATAAAATCGTTTGTCTTCAATTGATACCGTTGCTTGTTTTAAGACATCAGGAATATCTTTTGTATCAACAGGAACTCGATTTTTCCCTTCGTACATCTCATAGATCACCTCATCATTTCGATCATAAAACACCGTAGAGTTTTCTCGCGCTTCAGAAAGCTCACCAGGCTTGGGGAGATCGCGCCCATACCATGCAAACGCCACGACTGCGCCAAGATACCCAATAATAATAAAAGCAATAATTCCCACCACGCCGTAAAGCATGAGTTTTTGTTTATTGAGTTGAGGAAAACGCTTTTTTCTGCGCCGCATTGGTACGTATGCCATCAGATAATTGTAGCATATTGAGGAAGACGATCATGGTTGGACAATCAGTATCCTACTCTCGCGCTAAACTTACATATATATTTTACTGATACTTAATCATATACTTACTACTATGGAAGAACAGAGAACTCAAACCGAAGCAGTGCAATATGTAAAGAAGAACAAAAAAGACATCATAGGTAAGTTTTCGAATCTGAAGGAGTTTCCTCCAGAAAAATATCCTTTTACCATACTCATGGCTGGTTCACCTGGAGCGGGTAAAACAGAATTTTCATTGACCCTGATAAAAGAGCTTTATCAAGAAAATCCTGAATCGAAAATAGTTCGAATTGATGCTGATGAAATAAAAGAGGCAATACCTTTTTATAATGGAAAAAATTCTTATATAGTTCAAAAAGCCGCAATTAAAGGAGTGGAAGTAATTATCGATCATGTGCATCATAATTATCAAAATGCATTAATAGACGGAACTTTTGCGCATTATGCTACATCAATTAAAAACATAGCAAGATCCGTGAAATACAACAGACCTGTGAAAATTTATTATTTATATTTAGATCCGAGAATCGCATGGGATTTCACCAGAAAACGAGAACTGCTCGAAGGACGCCCAATAACAAAGAAGGATTTTATTAATGCATTTTTCCTCGCTAAAGATAATGTAAATAATGCAAAAAAACAATTTGGTAAGGCAATTGACCTTAATGTAGTTATTAAAGACATTGACAATCCTAAAAAAATTAAGCTACACTTAGATATTAATAATGTTGATAGTTATATAACTATAGGTTATAATGCAGAACAATTAAATAAAATCCTTATATGACTTTCTCAATAAACCATCTTAAAACAATTTTCCAACAGCCAAAACAATATTTTTTCTTTATTTTAAAAGCTAAAGAGAAAAAGAAAATTTTATCTAGGGCTGTATATGAGTCGAATAAACTCCAACTTAGTTTGCTCGAAAGATATCGTAAGGAATTCCCTAACGAAACCCAACAGTTTTATACTGATTAAAACAAAAAAAACCCCGTAAGGCGTTCTTCAGTGTGCTAGCTCTCAGCTAAGACATGTCTTCGCTGAAGAAGGGCTTTCGCCCACTAGCACGTGCAAAGTGTAATAGGGAAAAATTATTCTTTAGGCTGTGAAAAAGGCTGTTTCTCAAATTGTGACCTCAAATTAGGGATTTCTATTTTATCAGTCAGCTTTTCTGACATTTTTGTCATTCAAAAATATAATGAGATGGATATGTTGGCGATGGTGAAGATTTGGGGGAAATTAAGAACAGTATTTTTATAATATAATCTACTTTTTTTGTATCTTGAATAACTAATTGTTTAAACGTGCTCGTTTCAATTTCTTAGTATAGTGTTTATCAAAATTCTCTACAATATTCAGACTATAAAAATCTTTTCTTGAACTTTTAGTGTTATAAGGATCAAGATAGCGCGTTTTACTTAGTTTTTCATCTTTCATCAGCTCCTTGCGGATTTTATGAAATTTGCTATTTGTTTTGAAATCTGAAAATCTTTTGTTTAATTCTTTTACTAACGCCTTATAATCTAGAGGATACTTCTTTTTTAAAATTTCATCTTCTTCCAATCTTAATACTGGAGCATTTGGATCGTCAGTTATCTGAACGCCTGAACCGTCTTTGCTTTTACCTGCGATTATTGAAACGGGCTTTACATCTCCAATCAATCGTAGTACCGGTTTGCCTTTTTCTTGAAAGTTGCCCTGATTGATAAATTTTAGCTTTGGTATCAACTTTTTATCTATCACCAGTGTTCCGCTTTTTCCGCTTATTTCGCCAACGATAGTGTCCATAATCGCCACATTAGTCGGACCAATTTTTGATATTTTTTCAAAATGTTCCATCCAACTTTTTCTTTCTTCTTCTCTAACCATATCAAACATCATTTTCAATTCTGGATATTTAATTTTTTCACTTCTTGCGTTGTAGCGATAGTAGATTTCCGCTTCTTTTAATTCTCCGTCATTTTTAATACAGACGAGCGGTTTTGTTTTTACTTGCTGGGTATATAAAATTCCGATGGTTTTACTTTTTACGGCTATTATAAATTTTTCAAAAATGATTTCCGGTGCAAAAACACTGTTTAAATAAGCGGTAATTTTGGCTTCGTCTACATCTTCAAAATTATTGCTTTGCAGTCCGACAAGATCACGCGGTTTATCTTTAATGCCAAAAACAATATATCCGCCTTTATTATTCGCAAAGGCAACCATGCTTTTTGCGTATTTATCTTTTGAGTTCCAGTTGAAAGATTCTTTAAACTCAAGCCAGCCACTTTCGCGCGATATTATTCTGTCCGCGATTGTTTCGTGGAATAAAAATATCTTTTTGTATTCATCGCTATTTTGAAAATCTGTATTCATAATAAACCGGATAAATTACTCTTCCCAAACTCCTGCCTAAGTCTGCTCAATTCGCTTTTCGGCTTCTTGACGAAAAATTTTTTAAAAACTCACATCTACGCCCTCTTACAAAAATTCATAAACTCATCCTTAGTAAGAGTTTTTTCGCTGCCTGCGATATATTGAAAGATCCGCCAGTTATCATCACGCAAAATCGGTAGATAAAATATCTGTTGGGTTAATTTAGACGCTTGCCTATACGCTTTTTTCAATTCTTCCAATTTAATTTTATAAATATTATTATCAAAACCACCAACCATATTAGATGAAATATTTACGCTTTTTACTTCAAAAATATGCATCCGATCAAAACTATCTTTCATCACAAAATCAGGATATGAAGAATGTAGTGCGCCAAGATAATACTCAAACTTTATCGGCGAGTTAGCAACATAATTTTTACCCCACAGATATACTTGTTTTGTTTCTAAAAGTTCTGGCTCTTTTTCACCAAACAAATCAACCGCTCCGGCTTTTGGATTCTGCTTGCCAACTGTTACTCTTTTACCAACCCGCCCATTACCATCCGCTGTATCATCTTTTGTCAGATCTTTTAACATCTCCGTCCATTCTCGCTCCGCCTCGCTATCAAAAGAAAACTTATCTTTCCCGTCGTTTCGTTTCCACACCCAATCGCCGATATTCACATAATTGCCATTGTCCGTATAGTGCGAAGTCGGCGCAAAAGATACTTCTACATCTTGCCCTTTTTCATCTTTCACCACTTCCATACTTCTCTCATAATCATTCACATATTGACTGCTCTCACTCGCCACCGCCTCAATATTCTCGGTGAACTCACGCCATTTTGCGTACGTCATCGCATAATTTTCACCCATTTCTCGCACACCATTTTCAGCTTTTACAAAATCCCTCCATAAGGCAAAAATAGAACTTGGTGCAGATACGACAGATTGACTGGCCAAGAATGTTGCCAGATTAAAACTAGCCTTTTTCGTCAAAGTTTTTAAGCGTGTTGTTTTAATCTTGATCTCATCGGTAATTATACAGCTATCTTGCCATAACTTTACACCATAACTCTTTCGCAAGTCTTCGGGAACAATCCCCCAAATCCACGCAGTCATGGCTAGTTTTTGTGCATCTTCTGATAATGATTCAAAATCAAGTAGCCGTGGGTTTCGTCTTACCCGCCCCATTACTTGCTCGTCAAGTTGCTTGCTATGGACATCTCGTATTTGATACAGCATGCAAGCGCGGGGAATATCCCACCCTTCGGTAATCACCATTTTGAAAATAATAATATCAATCGTGCTAGAGTTTTCTTTGGCATAATCTTTCCATTTGCTCACGGGCAACTTTTTCGCCTTAAAAGTGTCGTTGGTATCGCACTGCTTCTCCTCATTGACAATCAGCATCCACTTCAAATCCGTGTGTTCGGCTTTGTTCAATTCTTTTTTTATCTCAGCAATTTCAGCATCCGCTTTGTCTTTGTTGCTAATCTGGATAATGAGGCAGGGGTTTACGCCAAGCAGGTTGCGATAATCCTTTTTCACTTCTTCAAACTTTTCAATCGCACTCGCCACCTTTATATTTTGATCATCAATCAACTCAATATCTTTGATTAGTTTCGCATTTACCGCGTCATCATTTTTAATCTCCACATCAGGGTGTTGCCCGCGTGAGAGTTTTGGTGTGGCGGAAAAGTTGTATATTTTGGTAAAAAACTTTTCCGATAAATTGTCCAGGTTGTTGGTGGCAATATGGCATTCGTCTTTGATGAGATAGACTTTTTTTTCTTGTCCTCCCATCCACTCTGCACCCGTCATATTCTGCAAAAAACCTTCCATCGCCCCTTGCATGAGTCGTCCGCCTTTTTTATACAAATCTCGGGGCAAAAGATACACACTGTAGTCGGTTGGCACAAACAACCGCTCTTCACCCGCAATCTGGCTACTGATAAGATACGGTTTTAATTTTGGAAAATTACCCTTTGCCGAGTATTCTTGAAACTTCTCATAATTTTGTGTGGCGAGATCACCTTTTGAGAGCGTGGACACGAGAAAAATCACATTTTTGTCCGCCGACAAAATGCGATTCATCATCTCCGCCATCATATAGGTTTTACCGCTTCCGGTTGGCGCTTTGAAAGTCATCTCGTCTTGCGAGGAGGTGAGTTCAACAATGGCAGAGACAGCATTTTGTTGTAGATCTATGGCTTCTTGTCTCATAATTATTTGTCTTTAAGGGTTTTTTGCGTGCCTTCAAAATTTTCACACACCCATTTTATTTTTTCATTCACTCCGAGTTTTTCCTTGCCATACAATGTCTCATCTATTTGCGTAAACGGATCATCAGAATACGGCGCCACAGTGGCAATATCATAAACATCAAGATTATCGCCGAGAGGTTTATTTTTCTCGTTCCACTTAAAGTCTTTGGTGCCGTCATAGCACTCGCCGGTCATCACTCGTTTGAGTCGTTTGCTGGTAACATCGTTAACGATACCGTTTGGTGTGATGTCGGTTATCTCGTTTGTATTTGCCAAAATAAATTGCCTTTTCCCGTCGTCTTGTTTATTGAGTTCCAGTACCGCTTGTCCTGTAGTGCCAGATCCAGCGAAGAAGTCAAGGACGATTGCATCTTCAATCATTGTAGATTTCACTAAGTTTTCTATTAGTTTGATTGGTTTTGTATATTCAAATAAGATATCACCAAAAATATCCTGTTGCTCCTTTTCACTATCTTGATTATCTCCCCATTCTAACAGTAAATCCGTTATTGACTTAGCTTTATCTTTTTCGGTTTCTGAGACATCTCGTCTTAGTCCCTTGTTTATCGTTATAAAAAGTAAATTCTGACGAATGTATTCATCTATTTTATCTTGAGAAACCGAAAATTGTGCCTTAACATCTACTTCGTTTATTGTTTTTCCATTTTCGTAAATAACATCGTTTAGATATTCTATTTGCATAGATTTTATAGTGTATTTACCTTTCTCAATTTTTCCATTACCACTTATCTTTACGCGAACGCCTTTATTAAAATGTCTTAGTGATACAGAGTTGTTAATATTAACTACTTTTTTTGTGGAGTCTGATATTTTTTCAATAGATAATTTACCAACTTGAGATTTTATCTTTCCATATATGAGAACATATTCCATCACCTTAGCTGTATGAGTTCTCAGAAATGAAGGTTGCTTCTTTTTTTTCCAATGAAGACTGTCTATAAAATTATTCTCCTCAAATACTTCATCAAAGAGCCCTTTCACATACGCATGATTTTTGTCATCAATACTACAAAATATCACGCCATTATCACTCAAAAGCTGGCGGGCGAGGACAAGGCGTGGATAAAGCATGGAAAGCAAATTGTCCCGCGTGATCGCATTCTCATAATTCGTCTGTGCGAACTCACCCATAGAGTCTTTACCGTATGGTGGATCAATATAAATCACATCAATATTGCCACGATATTCAATCAGGAGGTTAAGGAGTGCATCATAGTTGTCGCCGACGATGAGCTTGTGCGTAAGTGCATTTTGTCCTGAACAAAAACTTAATTTTTCGTTTTTCTTAAAATACTTTATCGTGTCCGTCATCTTTTCCAGTCGTTTGTCAAAATGAAAGCCCGTGCGTTTATAGGTGGTGCCGAGTTCGGCGATCATTATGGCCTCGTTGATTGTCTCAGCTTGCTCTATGAGTTTTTTTAAGAGGTCAGCATTCGTCTTTTCTATAATCTTGTCGCCAATGCGCTTGTCCAACTCGTCGATTAAATCATCTTTCACTTTTTTTATTTCGTTTGTCATAGTATTTTTCATAAGTATTATTTTTTAAACTCCCTAATATATTTTCCAAATACTTTTTGAACTAAAATTATTTTTTCATAGAGCCATGTAAAGTACTCTTCTGAGCGGTCTTGATCAAAAACATTAGTAACCTCTTTTTTAATTCTTATCCCCGATGCCTTGCGGGCAATCCACCATTTAACACTTTCTCCGATTTCACTTTCAATTAAATCCTTTTTAGTGTTTAAAAAAGTATACAGCTCTTTATTATTCGAGATATACAAATCACATGTAATAAGATTGTCTCTCGTATTAACAGTTAAGCTTAAATGAGCCTCGGAACTGCCAATGCTAACATCATACCAGTGTTGAGGTCGGGGAGTCTGTAATCGAATGCGTTTATCCGTATTTTGTACAAATGATTTAAAAGCCTTCCAAAATTCTAGTTGTTGAAGTTTTGTATTAGTTAGTACCCCAGTCGATTGTGTTGTTTTAATTGTTTTTGCCCACTCGTTGGGACTTACCATGATTTCAAATTTTGGAGCCGGATTTGAACCATCAATTTGCCAGAGCTCTATCTTTAACAAAAAGAAACCAATGTTTTCATCGGTATGTTCGTTTAACCACTCAATAGCTTTTTGATGTTCCTCTCGAACATCTTTTACAATCCATATAATTATTTCTGCATCGTATCCCGACGCATAGGTAATTATTTTTCCTAAGTGATCGTGGTTAGTATCTTCAAGCTGATTCTCAATAATAATTTTACGATTTGATGCTTCCTCTTCTGCAAGTATGTCTACATTGAATTTACCAACATACGCCTCAGTCTTGATTAATTTTATAGTAACGCCAATCTCTTCACTTAAAACATCTAAATTTTCTTCTTGGGCTAGCCAACTCGTGAAATCAATAGCTTCATGACCCCATACATCACGCAACTCAATTTTTCCCAGTTTTGACAATGTTTTTTTCATAGTTAAAAATCAAGCTTTATTTTTTTCTTACTCAGTATATTCTATCCCGAAAATCAATTTATTCCTTGTCCCATTATAGTCAAAAAAACAATCTTTATCGAAGTTAATCTGGGGGTTTCCATTTTATGCCATCGAATAAACATTTATTATTGCAAACCACTTCAGGAGAAAGTTCAATAACTTAAGATTTATTATATAATTTTAACAATGATCTTCACCCCCCTCATCCATAAATCCATCACCTTTGCCACAAAAGTACACCTTACTCAAAAACGAAAAGGGAAAGATATCCCATACATAACTCACCCGCTCACCGTCGCACTGATTCTTTCCCGCGTGACACCAGATGAAAATATCATTTGTGCAGGGATACTTCATGATACGATCGAAGATTGCGTACCATATGGATCGGTGACAAAAGAGTTTTTAGAAAAAGAATTTAACGGCAGAATTGCTCAAATGGTAAATGACGTCACAGAACAAGATAAAACACTTCCATGGAGTGAGCGGAAAATGGCAGCTCTTTCGCATATCAAGGATATGAATCATGATTCGCTCCTCGTAAAGTCAGCAGATGTACTCCACAATCTAGTCGAGCTAAATGAGAATATAAAAACACAGGGAGATGAAGTATTTGAAAGCTTTAATGCAAGCAAAGAAGATACAATTCTTCGTTATAAAAAACTCATTGGCGCATTAGAAAAAACTTGGGCAGACAATCCGCTTCTTGGAGATTTGAAGGTAGGGATTAAAAATTTGCTGAAGTCGTGATAAATTATCCTTAAAATCAAATGAACAACCCCGAGGGTTAGAGTTATTTGTCGTAATATTATATTTCACCCATTTTATGAGCTGATTGAGTCTCTTCATCTTGTTGTTCTAACCACAAATCAAACTCTGATTTCTCTTCAGTTTTATTTTTAGCTATAATCTCTAATACAGGTTTTTTTGTATTTATATCAATAAATTTAGCACCATAATTGTTCTCAAAGAATTTTAAAACATTTTCTACATTCATTGGATTTTTCATAAACTTTTCCTCCTCACACCTTATTATAGCCAAAAAATCAATCTTTAGCATAAGTTAATTCATAAAAAAAAGTTCTGTTAGAGTCTGTTTGAAAACAGATGCTGGACCCTCCAGACGCGGGGAACGTCTGACGTTCCGGGCAGGCAAGCCAGCATGACGGATCCTGTGTCAAGAAGCGTGAACTCTTACAGATTTGTTATATAATTTTAAATTATTACAGAGTGAGATACAATAACAGTGTAATGGAGCGTGATAATGTATGGATTACTTTGAAAAAGCATCAAACAAACTAAAAGCAAGGTGGCAGAATCTCATTAAGAGACTTCGCGCGTATTTCAAACGCCTCCTGTTTCCTCTTCGCTATTTTCCGCTGAAGCTGGTCACCTACTCAGCATATTATCTCGTCAAATTTGCATTTCTAATGCTCTTTTCACTTATTAAGGTTATATTTGAAATAGTTCTCTTTCCCTTTAAAAGCCTCAAAAACGTACTCAAATCATTTTTTATCATCGGACTGCTCATGTATATGATCGCATCACTCTTTGTAATTGCGGATTATTTACGAACCCAGTATGGATATTATGGTAAGTTCTTGTGTTCATTTGAGGCAAAAGAACGACTGCGAAACTCAGTCGTCAGGATCGTTGGTGGATACTCGGAAGGAACGGGATTTTTCATATCCAAAAATCAAATCGTCACCAACTTCCATGTCATCGCAGATGAACCCGCCCCAAAGGTGATCTTTCCTGATGGATCATTTGTGACTGTTGTGAGTATGGTCGGGGACTCGATGTCAGATCTTGCAATTCTTTATATAGAAGAAGAATATCCAGATCTTGTTTTTAAACTTCCTGACAAGATAAACCTCAGAGAAGATGAACCGGTACTTGCGACAGGATACCCGATGGGGACCCAGTTGAATGGAGATGCGACAACCCTCAAAGGAAGCTTTATAGATTATAGAAAGTCAAAATACGATAAAGTGGGATATATACAAACAAGCATCAGTCTTGCCGGAGGTATGAGTGGAGGACCACTCACTGACCAATGTGGAGAGCTTGTCGGCGTAAATACCATGGGACTTGCCGGACTTTCACTCTTTATCAGTGCAGAAGATGTAAAAGCTTCGATCCCATATCTGTACGATTGGGAAGTCGCAAAAATTGCGGTGGACCCTTCGGCATCTCCTGAAGAATCGGTCCGAGCTTTTTATACCTACCTCAAAGCCAGGCGCATGGAAGACGGATTCAGACTCCTCAGTCAGGAATATCTGCAAAAAACAGATTTTGAAGAGTGGACCAATAGATTTACCGATATCTTGGATGTGACTGTCGTTTTAGCTGAGCGGTATGAAAACACCGATGATACGGCATTTGTCAAATTTATCACCAAAAACTGGAACGATGGAGAAGTGGATTATCATTATTACGAGGGGACATGGACCATGGTGGTTGAGGAGGGTGTATACAAAATTCAGAAAGGAAATATCAAAGAAGTGGAGTATCCTGAGTGGGATTGGTTTTATTGATTGAATATCTATGAGAATCTTCAAACTTTCTCCAATATGGCAGGATATGACTCTAATCATCATTGGATTCTTATTTCTGATGTATGCGGTAGCCGAAGGTAACGACGATCTCATACTTATGATATTTGGTTTTACGGGAGGGATCATCATGGGCTTGGGGATTATTGAACTGGTCTATGAAATAGTCAAACAAGTATCGTTTACGACCGGAAGCGCACTGGTTAAGATTTTTAACATCAAAATATACACGCGGAGAGTTGGGTTTTTGATATCGATGGTAATTCGAGATTCAAAAGAGGCACGGGGAGTATCGCTCGTATTTCTCTTGATGATATTTATCTTGGGATTTGTGTTGGGGTGGGTGTTGTAGAGTGATTAGACTGGATCCTGAATCTTTCCAGAGGCGGGGAACGTTAGACGTTCCGGGCAGGCGTTTCACTCCCTCTGAATGACAGTGGGACAAGAGACACAATTGACTTTTTGGGGATTTAGAAAAGGGTAAATAACCCACATTTTAAACCCATCGAATTCGATGGGTTTAAAAAAGATGCTACTGTTGTGTATGCGACCGAAGCGGATGTATTAAACAAAGCGCTCTTTGGTATGACTGCAAAAGAATGGAGAAATAAAAATCCTAAGAAAGATGGTAATATTCGTGACTCTGCAAATATGACTCAACTTGAAGACAACGCAAAATGAATATGGTCAGTTGTATCTTTTGTCAGGCGATGCTGATTTTATGCACGCATTGAATATAGCAAAAGAAATAAGGAGAGGATACAAGAAGAGAAAAATTTGGATTAACTGATAATGAACTAGCATTTTATGATGCGCTTGTAAATAATGAAAGCGCATTGAATGTACTTGATGATAAACAACTTCGTGATTTATCGAGAGTTCTCATAGAGCGAGTAAAGGCAAATACATCAATCGATTGGACGGTGAAGGAAAGCGCACAGGCTAAACTGAGAGTAATTGTGAGAAAGAACATTAAGACAGTTTGGCTACCCACCTGATGAGCAGGTTCTGGCTACTGAAAATGTTTTGAAGCAAGCGACATTACTCGCAGATGAATGGGCTGAAGTTGCACACTGATAAATTCCCCAACTCTTTCATCATCCACCCCAGATACTTCAGCTCCTACTCTTGTCCTCGTGACCTAAAACTGATATCATGTACTTATGAAAAATCAGCCACTTCTCTACGGAATCATTGGTTTGTTGGCAGGCAGTTTGCTCACGGTACTGTTTGTAACCAATACGGTAAATACCAATAATTATGGCATGATGCAGATGATGGGCATACGTCAGGGTACCAGTGGATCACCCGTGGTCAGCAATCTCGACCAGCATTTTATTGAACAAATGATTCCTCATCATGAAGGTGCCATTGAGATGGCTAAACTGGCACAAGAACGATCCAAGCGTCCGGAGATTTTGACCCTAGCAAAAGCGATCATTCAAAGCCAATCTCAGGAAATTACCCAGATGCAAGCTTGGTACAAAAACTGGTATGGAACAGAGGTACCTGTTAATTCAACTGTTGGGATGGGTATGGGACGAGGCATGATGCACGGCGGAATGATGGGTGGGCAAACCTCTGATATCGAATCACTCAAAAATGCTGCCAACTTTGATGAGGCTTTCTTGCAAGAAATGATCCCTCATCATCAGATGGCGGTAATGATGTCACAGATGTTGCTTTCAGGCTCTAATCGCTCCGAAATGAAACAGCTAGGTCAGGATATTATTGAAGCTCAGGAATTCGAGATCGAACAAATGCGCTCCTGGCTTGACGAATGGTCATTATGAAACTCGCTATAATTCTCTCCAGTAATACTGCTGAAACCAATTGGAATGTCTTGCTGGCAACATGGAGGATTTTTATCGGATTATGGCGGAGAATGATAAGGTGCTGACTTTCTAGGATTTCGCATCCGGCTATTGGTTTTAATCTCTTGGAGAGTGACTTAGAGTTGGTAGATTTGAGTCATTTTAGTCACAGCTCAAGTATAACATTAATAAATCATGTTCTTTGACGATGAAAACAATCATCAAATTGTTTTCATTGACAGTGAAAACTTTTTATATTATAGTAGAGGTGCTTTGCCAATACAGATTTTTGAAAACGGCAAACCAGTTGGAGGAACGATTTATTTTCATCAAGCGCCGCCACGATGACTTCAAGGAAAGTAGTTTTGATTAATACATCCTAAAGCTCTCAATTCCTTCCTTATTTTTAAGCTCATACTTTTGGTGACGATTGAATACCAACCTCCACATATGCTAAAATACTTTCATGAAGAAAAAACTGAAGAAAATCTTTCAATTTAAAAATGTTGTTCGATTTATTATCATCATAGCAACATTGCTTCTTGTCCTCACGAGCTTTGCTCCCTTTTTTCTTTTTTAATGGGTTCTTTTATTTTTGGTAGTCAAAAATTTGTATGCTTTCGACTTCAATAGATAAACTTCCAAAAACAGCTTCACGCACGACACAACGACTTCA
>Ga0210019_1000994_pt1 | contig 31907 bp, 14 predicted proteins | sample CryGeyCG2114_020_2_FD_183969 | JGI IMG/M metagenome (GOLD analysis project Ga0210019, IMG submission 183969) | Groundwater microbial communities from aquifer - Crystal Geyser CG11_big_fil_rev_8/21/14_0.20 (SPAdes) (version 2) | ecosystem: Environmental > Aquatic > Deep subsurface > Groundwater ...
GCCGAAGTCTTCGGTGATTTAACAAAAGCTTTTGATTGGGATGCTCAAACGATGGCGCAACAGCATCTCTCACTCACAGCTGCCACCAACTTAGGCTTAACCTTTACTTATACCGGCATTCAAACGGGTGGTTTATCGCCTGAGTTATTTGATCGATTTCCTGTCCTCAAGGGTTTGCTGCCGCGCACAGATCCTCAATATGCCTTTGCCACCGGTGTTAATGTTGCTTTGATATACGATTCTTCTGAAGAACTGGGAGGCATTTTAGAAAAGAATGTTGCCGCTTTGACAGCCATTGCCAATGAATTGGGATTAAGCCCGCAAGTTTTAACAGAACAGCACATCACATTAACAGCTACCACCAACGTTGGTGCGTTGACCACGATTAGTGGCGCTCAAGACGTTCAATGGACGAAAGGCACAGAGGGCGCGCTTGAGGCCATTCAAAACGATTTTGCTTACACTAAAACACATTTCTTTAATCTTAATTATGGATTAAACGATGATCTCGCATCTGTGAGCGAAGATACGATGGCTTTATTGACCGATATGGTTGAAACCATCGGCCTGACACCTGAGACCATGCAAGCGGAACATATTTCGCTGGTTGCTTCAACTAATCTGGGTGTTCAGTTCAGTCTGATGGCACAGATGGCGGCAGGCGGCGTGCTCGATTATGCTTATGGTATCAGCGGCACGTTCAACATGGATCTCGATTCGATGAATTTGTCTGATTTTGCTGCAGCAGGTCAAAATGCCATGAATCAATTCTTAGACGTGATGGGCTTAAAAGCCAATGAAGCCCTGAGCCGGAATATTGCGGTTACACTCAATACGGATGTCGGTATCACCATTCAAAATGTGGCCCGTGCCGAAGGCGGATGGAATACGCAAGTTATTGTGCCGGTTTCGGGGGATCAACTTTCCAACTTTGCCGGTCTCGATGCTGCATTGAAAGAATTCGCGTCACTGCTCGGTTATTCGGTTAATTTCCGCTTTGATAACCGTATCACCATGATGGCGGCAACGAACTTGGGATTTTCCGTCATCTTAAACGCGGTTAAGGGTAGTTTCGAATATAACGAAAATAACCAACTTTATTTTAAGGCCGATCTTCAAGAAGGCAATTACTACGATTTCGTCAATTACTCATTCCGGTTAGCAGACGACCTCAGCAATCTTACCGAAGGTGAACGCAACGAACTTTATCAAATGATGGTAGGTGCGCTTAATGCCTTAGGTCTCGAGCAAACGGCTTTGGATAGTGGTGTCCTTACTTTTAATATGACGGATGCACATGGCAATACGGCAGCGCTGGTGGGTGAGCGGATACGTTCTGAAAATTATAGAAGCAAGCTCAGCGTGAAGGGCGATCACTATGTGAAGGAGTTTACGGGTTATAGCTACCATGACCGGTTCGGCCTTTCGATCACACTCGTCGAAGCCAACCGGTTTGGCTTGTTTGATATCACGACTCGAACTTATTTGGATGGCGGGACAGATGAACTTCTGAGTGTGCCGCGTGAACACCGTATCCGCAATGAAGTCAGAGACACACTGGTGGATGGGCAGTGGAAGACCATTGTGACGCAATATCGCGAACAATCCGAAAATGGCGAGAAATTCGATGTTTATCAAATTGTCCATATCGAATACAACGATCCTAGTCATGTAAATTTGATGCGCGAAGCTTCCAGCGCATTTATCAATGCTGATTTCATCCGAATTGAAAAAGGTATGGGGGCAGGCAATGAGTTAATTCGTCAAGTGAACGGCAGAGTTGAATTGACCGGCAAAGTGGTTGAGGCCTATGCCGGCAATTACGAATTTGGCGGTCTGAATGCCAACGGACAAATTTTCGTCGGCAGCTCACAAGAAATCATGACCATGATCGATAGCCGGCATGTTGAAATTGTGAACATAGCGGAAGGTCAAGTGATTGGTGATCAGGTGGCATGGTACCGGGCATTGTCGTGGGGTGAATGGGTAGCCATTGGCGTGGTCGTGGTAGCAGCGGTGGTCACCACCATTTTAACCTTTGGCGCTGCAGCGGGATTTTGGGCAACGGTGGCAGCAGGTGCCACCGCAGTGGGTTGGGGCGCTTTGGTGGCAACCGTTGGATTTAGTGCCATTGCACTATACGAATACACGCGCTACGGAGGCTTAACACCTCTGGCAGAAGCCGCACTCAATTTTGCAGCCATTTCAAGCTGGGTTGGTTTGGCGGCAGGCTTGACGAGTGCAGCGGTTGGTATCACGGAAATTCTAACAAACAGTGCCGTACGGGCAGCCAGTTTAGCAGCCCGGGCAGGTATCATTGGTGCATCGGCTTCTTTTATGTCACGTGCCGCATTTGCCTTACGGTTTGTGATTGCGCCGATTGTCAGCCGTCTGAGCGGTTTTGTGCTGTTTGCTCAATCCATTCTTGCCAGTTTTGCCACCGGCTTGAGTCCTGCCTTCAGCGGAACGATTGCGGATCGGATTGTGTCCTTTATTTCCTTTGGTATCGGTGTCATTGGCATCGGTCAAATTGTTTTCGGATCCATTGCCCGAATGGGTTTAGCCCTTTGGAAAACCAGTACCGAGAATCTTTCCAGTATCGTCAGCCGCTTCCTTAACTTCGGTGAAAATTTTGCTAAGTTGCAGTTAAAAATGAGCGCCACCGAATATGCTGCGAAAAGTGTGCTTACCAAAGTTGTTTATTCACTGAGAGCGATGGTTTTTAGTATTCGCAGCGCTATTTATTCTTCATGGTTGAGCGTTCAATTGAAATGGCAAGCGGGCCTCAAATCGATGGTGACCGGACTGGTGGAAACATTCTTTAAAACCACAGCAGCCATCAAGAATGCTTACGTGGCTTTTAGAGGCACGGTTGTTTTCGACTTCTTATTCGGCAGTTTCATCAAAACCATGTCGACCCTTGAAATTATCAGCGGCGGTATCACAGCTATCGTCGGACAAATGGTGGGAGATGATACCATTAGAGATTTGGGTCTTGGGATTGTGCTCTTGGGTGTCGGGCTCCGGTTTTTCTCCGGCGTGAAGTTGTCATTTGACAGAATCAAAAGCATCAGCCTGCACAAAGTGCCGGCAGTCACGAAATACCGTGTGTATCTGCACGAAGGCTCTAAATTGTTGAATATGGTGCTGGGTGGTTACACCATGTTGTGGGGCTATCAAGTCAGCACCGGCAGTGAAGATTTGAAAAATCTGGCTCTCAAACTCATTCCGCTTGCCGTTGCGACACTCGCACTTCGCATGGGGCCGCTCTTCTTTGGCAGCCCGTTTGCGGGATTTGCCATGATCAAAGGTTCGTTGCCGCGCTTTCTGCATCAATTAGGGACTGCCATGAGTTGGGGCGGTTTTGGGCTGACCACATTTAGTTTTATCACGGGATGGGATCAAGGTAAACAAATCGGGATTGGGCTGATTCTTGCCGGTTTTGTGCTTCGCGGTATTAGCGGCGCCATGATTTCTAAAATGATTCGGGTGCAAGGCGAACTATCGGCAGAGGCGGCACGCATTGTGCCGGCTGCGGATCTTGGTTCGACGACGGGGGCAAAGTTTGCATCGATAATCGGGCGTTTGATGAGAGGCGGCAGTCAGGAGTTTTGGCGCCAAGCGGCAGGCAGTTTCTTCTGGTTCAGGGCTTTCCCGGTATTCCAGGCCGTCACCGGTATCGATCATCTGGTTGACTACGTGTTGGGATTATTTGGTGTTGAATCAGTCATGACCAAACATTGGTATTGGAATGCAGATAAAGGCAAAATGGAACTTCGAAAAGTTGGTTTTTGGGAACATTTGACTTACATGATCGAAGAGAATTGGTCCCCGTCGTCTCTGGCAGATCGCGGCAGATTTCTACACGACATTACGCTTGGTCAAATTCTCCATGTGTTCGGCATTACGTATTCGGCGAGATCCGGCTTGCTTGGCCGGTTTTCTGAAGCAGGCGGTTTCTTCAAGGGTATTTTGAAAGCAGTCAATCCGGCCCGCTACGCAAATCTTTTCGACGAACCGACTGCCGGCGGTCTTGTCAAACGTATCCTGATGTTTGCGGATAACATGATCATGTTCAATATATTTATGGCGCCTGCCATGGCGTTTCAAAGAGTCATGAGTTCGCAAGAAGAAACGTATCAAGAACAAGACTATCTGCAGCTCATGCTCACTTTCCCGGTGATGTTACTTAACTTTGTTGCAGCGCCGGCCAAAATCTTAGGTCACACCATTGCCGGGTCATTTGAAGCGCTTTCACAGGAAATTAGCAGCTATGCGCTTTTCTTGGTCCCGCAAGGCCGGCACCCCTTTGCGCTTGAAAAAATGAAAGAGTTCACAACAGCCAAGGTTGAGGAATTTCGTCATGCCGAACGCATGACAGAAACCGCTTATAAGGAGATTCGCGCGTCTATTCCGGAGGCTGACCGATGGTTACCTGCATCTGATTCGGTACGTACGCAAGCGCGCAAACTTTATGATCAAGCAGTCCAAGACATGCTGGCCGGGCGCGCAGAAGAAGCGCAGCAAAAACTTGATCAAATTCGCAATCTGATGCCGAACTTTGACCCCGTCCAAGCACGGAAAACAAACCAAGAAGTATTTGCTGACATCATCACCCGATTTTTAACCACAGGCGAGTTTGCGTATGAGCTTGCCGCAGACCTGGAAGCCATGGGCTACTTTGGCAGAACCGGTAAGGCTTTGGAAGGCCGTTTTGAAATCAGTGATACGGTTTGGAAAGATTTCAGCGAAAAAGCTTTGCGGTCTATGGTCAAGAATAAAATAAATGTTTATGTCAGCGAAGGGAAGCGCGTCACACCCGAAGCGGCACGCCGTGAATTGATTCGTCGTTTCTTAAACGGCGACATTAAAGATTTGGGTTGGGCGATGTCACGGGATGAATTGAAACGCGAGTATGACGCGACCGAACACGTCAATCGTTTTGAATTAGATCCTGTGTTTGGTGTAAACGCTTTATTCATCAGAGATGTCGGTCTGGCTTTGGAACAAACCGGGCTTTTGTCGCGCGCGGTTCGGGGTGATCCCTTAGCGCCCAAAGATGCCATTTCTGTTTTGGCTTTATTGGCTGAAGGAAGACTGCCTCAAGAGTATTTGAATGCTTTAGTCCGAGAAATTGCCACCCAGTTCATTCGCGAATACATTGCCACCGAACTCCAGCGTCATGATGATAAAGAAAACGGTTTAGCACTCAGTTTGATTATGCGGAACATTGAGAAATACGAAGGCCGCCGCATCATTGAAATCTTAAAAGCAGAGGGTATTGATCCTCAAGCGTTACCCGCATCACTTCATCATTATGTGCTGGATATGGATTTCAGACTCGGCGCGGTTTGGTACATTGCAAGCGGTATTAATTTCAAGAACCTCAAAGAAGCCATCTTAACCTCTGATAAACCGTTATTGGACCCGTCTACCAGAGAAACCTTGAACAACTTAGAGCTTCAGCGCAAAGGACTGCAGGAAGGACTGGAACTTTGGCGGCAGGAGTTGGAGGCCATTGAGAAACAGAAGGAAGCCGACCTAACGCCTGAACAAGTTGAGCAAAAGAATCTTCTCTTACAGAAGGTGCGGGCGACCGAAAACGATATCCGCAACCTGAATCAGCAGATCAATGAACTGAGGGAACCGATCATTGAAATCAATACCATGTTCGGCCGGATGACCATTGATCGTTTCACGATCGAGCTTTTACATGCCACCACATTCCGCATTGAATCTTTGGGTGAGTTGTTTGTGGAGAAAGTTGCCAGGGAGTTGAATATCGATCTCAACCAATTTAAGTCATCGCTTGAAAAGCTGCAGGGACGCGTTGAGTTAATGAAAGACCTGAAAGCAAAACGAGCCCAACTGGAAGAGTTGCAACAAGCGCCCCAAACCAATACGTCTGAAATCCGCAAATTGGAGACGGCGATCGAGCGTGTACAGAGTTTACTAGATCGTGCCTATGAAGTAAAAGTGCCGGAACTTGAAGCGCTTGCCACGCAAATTGCCCGGGTACGCGACCAGCTTGAAAGTTATGTACGCGGCGAACTTGAAAGTACGGGACTTTTTGGCGGTCCCGGTTTCAGATCAACAATTGAAAACACCCTTATAATCAAGGGCGGTGTTTACGATTTAATGCTTCAATCTTATACGGGCATGGTAGAGACAGGTTTCTATGCTTATCAAACGGTTGCGAAAGCCAAAGCCGAACTCTTAGCGGCCGTTAAAGCCTCGCGCGATCTCAATTTGCGCTTATTTAATGGCCTCAAAGGCCATCAGGTAACACAGGCACAAGCACGTCAGGTGTTGGATAAAATTGAGCAGTTAGATGTCGAAATTGCAGAACTTGAAAAATCAATCGAGGAAGGCGAAGTACTCATTTCTGCTATTGGTGGTCGCGTAGCAGAACCCATTCGCATCGGCAATGAAACTCTAACCAAATCGGCGTTAAAATCATTAGTGAGTTATGTGCTTTTCCGTCAACGTGTGATGATTCAGGATCGTATTGATGGCGTAGTAAAGGTGGCCACAGAAGCGATTCGCAGTCGCGATAGAGTTGAAACAGGTCAAAATACACGTGTTCGGGAAGCGCTGAGTTCGCCCGCCAATGCATATCTTAACCGCTTGATTATTCAATTGGGCCAAGCCAGAACCGAGGCAGAGCGTGCGGCTGTGGCACAGGAACTCATGGCATTCTTAAGTAAGGAAACGGTGGGAGGCATCTTTGGATTAGAAGGTGATTTATCGAGCGCAAAGATAGGACTCGCTTTGGAAATCCTGGCTCAAATGGAAAGACACCAAGCCGTGGATGGCAACGTTCTGGGATTGCTTGAACATGTCGTGACGCTTTGCAGTGTTTGCGCCAGCAGCGTGATTGCCGAAATGATCCGGATCGGTAACGGAACCCTTGAGAACATCATCCGGCTCGGCGATCATTTGAGCCGGTATGATCTCAATGGTTTCGAGTCACTTCATTCGATCCGTGCCATTGCGGAAGCGAGTCAAAAAGACGGCGGCCTTGAGATTCTTTTTGGCACACCCGCACGGCGAAAAGAATTTGAAGATCGCGTGGCGCAATATGTGTGGGCAGACATTGTGCGGACGGGCGAGGCCAGGAGCGCTCAAGACCTGGCAGTCGATATTGTGCGTGACATGACGCAAATTGCCGCGTTTGGCCGTGAATTTAAAGCTGACCGGGAAGCCGGTCGCGAACTGGATCTGACCAACCCGGTGATTCGTCAAGTCATGGAGGCACTTTTAGCAAGCGATTTTAACAAAGCCATGAAGGCTTGGGAGACCGACTTTCTGCAACCTAAAAGCAAAGAGCAAGATGTGACCAAAGCTGATTTCAAAGCCTTTTTTGATTTGGTCAAGAAAATCATTGCAGCCAAATATGAAAATGGCGGCGCGCTTTATTACAAATTATTCGGACGTGCGGAAGATGGTTTCCGCGTGGTGGATCCGCGGCTTCAACTTTCCGAACTGGATATAGCGATGGGTTGGGATCTGGCTCTCGTGAGTTTCTTATTTACCGAGAAAACCGGTTTATGGTTCAAACAAGATCAGCGGGACGCGTATCTGGCGATTCAAAGTAAGAACATTAACCTCGCAATGGGCGGCGGTAAGACTTTTGTCGCCTTGGCGCTGGCTGCGGTTCATGGTATTAACGTTTATTTAACACCCTCACGCGGCCATGTGGACCAAATTATCAAGGACGCTAATTATCAAGAGTTTTTCAAGGCGTTTGGCAGAGAGTTGAAAGATGCCGCTTCTCTCATTGATGAAATTAGATCGGGAAATGCTGAAGCGCCTGCACGGGTGAGGGAATTGATTGAATACCTTAAAAACCAAAAAGGACCGCTTTTGATTGTCGATCGCGAATCACTCGCCCAACTTCAGAACTTGCTTTTCACCAGCGAAGACGCTCATCTAAGAGATCTTTATGGTGAATATCGAGATGCCTTTGCACAATCAGCCAGACTTTTTGATGAAATTCACCAGACGGCCAATCCGCTTTATTTCATTGTAGGCGGTCATACCACCACAGCGCGTGAATCACTCAAGAATTACCAAGTGCTTACCAAAGTCGCTGAACGGGCAGATGACCTTTTGGTCTTTGACCGTCAGGATTATGAAGCGGGTAAAGTATTGGTGACCACCAGCGAAACAGTCTTTAAAGAGATCAAAGGCCGGGATGGTGCGGTGATCTGGGTGTACGACGGCAAAATCAAAGCCTGGAGCGGTCAATCGGTGGTTCGGGTATTTGAAAATGATCGTGAAGTGAAATTGGCAATTGAACAAGCCACCGCCGATGGTGTCCACCCCATGCACGCCGGAGAGTTGTTTTCCATTTTAAAAGCGCGGATCATTAACTTCCGCGATTCGAACGATGTCATTAAATATTTATTGGGTCCCGGTGGTGTCCGGTTGGATAAAGAGCAGTATCGTCCGTTCAGCCGTGAGCACGGTATTGAGACAAATTTAATCATTGAAGACACACCTTGGTTGATTGGTATTGCAGCGGCGGTGAGAGATGCAGTGAATTACCTAGAAGCCGACAGGACCATGGAAGCTGATTCGAAGGTATCTCGCTTGAAGATTTTAAAAGACAACTTGATGCGCGATGAAGGCGGTATCGAGATCACTTCGACGGTGACGGCGGTCAGTATGTTTGACTTGTTTGTCACAAAGGAAGGCGCGCCGAGACCGGTGGGTATGTCAGGAACGGCGTTGGGTGTTCAAACTGCTTTGGAAGTGCTGAGCGGGCGCCTGACGGAAGCCATTAAAACAGCCGGTGAAACCGGGGCGTTTTTGATAGAACTTTTTAGCGAAGCACATGCCAAAGGCACCGCTCAATCTTTTGACGTGAAGGCTTTGAATTTGGAAGGCAAAACACCCGAACAAGTGGCGCTCATCCGTGCGGCGCTGATTGTCGCACACATTGATGGCCGTTTTGATCGGGCAGCGGCTATGTTGGAAAACAAAGTTTCGAATGTCGAGTTAGAGCAAATCCGCTTGCTTGTCGATGTGAAGTTTACCGAAGGCCGCACACCTACCCTTGTGGCGTTGGAGGGTGACTTGGAAATTGCTTTGGTGAGAGAAATATTAAAAAGACAAGGCATTGAGGTGTTGGAAATTAACGGCAGCACCAAAGATGTGGACAGCGTCGTGAAATCCTTTAATGAGAAGGTGGACGAAAATACCAAACTGGCTCAAGATGAAATGAAAGATTATGTTTTACTTACCAACCAGATGGGCTTGACCGGTTTTGACTATCAAATGGTTGCCAACTTCCTCCTCTTTGATTCCCGGTTACCCGAAACACAAGTCATGCAGAGCATCGGGCGTGTCGGCCGAACGATCAAAGGCGGCGGCGGTTCGCGTTTCGAAAGCCATGCTGTGGTTTATCTGGATCGGCCTTACATTGAAAACCAGTTTGCAAGTTTGAAAGAGAATCCAGAACGTCTGACCAAATGGAAAGAATATTTCCAGAAACGGATTAATCACCCTCAAACCAAGAGCGGACTGGTTTATTGGGTACGTGAAGTGGCGGGGCGTATGGAAATTTCGCCTGTTGAACGAACCGGTGCCGGGTGGCATCAACGAACCGTGGTTGACCTGTTGGATGCCGTGGCAAGGGGAGAGACTCTGACAGCCAAAGAAGAACTACTCCTTTCAACTGCCATTAATAGTGCGGAGGCTATCAGCGAGACGGCAAAATCATTATTGGAACAGCTTTGGACATTCCGCCTCATCATTGATCCGGTAAAAGAAGCATACCGCAAAGCGCTGGAACTCGGGAATGAAAATGATAAACGATTGGTTCGTGAATTTGGCGAACATCTCCATCGACACTGGAAAGGCGGTATTGGGATGGAGTTGGCCGAGCAGTTTTTTAACGGAGAAGCTTTGGTGAGAGGGGTCACCAACGAGCGGGTGGAACGCGCCAAAACCGAAATGGATGCTTTCTTAAAGGATCAAGGCGCCAAATTAAGCCCGCAAGTTCGTGCCATCATTGAAAAAGCTTCCAAAGTGGCTGAAACTGTCAAAGAAGAACTCAATAAATACGAAACCATCGATCCGGACAGCCCTGAATTTAAGAATACGTTCCAGGGTAATTTGCCGGAAACACCGCTGGCGCGTTCGCGGGCCATGATTGCCATTGCCAAACGCTTTGCCATTGACATTTTACCGACTGAAACCACCCGGACGCCCGAGAAGAGCGGGCTGGAATTGGCTCAGTCACGGTTGGAAGTCACGGTGCGCGGGGCGGTCAAAGACGAACTTGTTTCCAACCCGGCTAACGACGTGCTGACGGATCATTTGGTTAAACCCGGTGACCGGGGCAATATCGATGTGAATTGGAGAGCGCAGCCGGACGGTTCTCAGGTGCCTTATGCCAAATTCTTCGGAAAAGAAATTGATCTCAGCGCTCTCGGTGAAGCAAATCAAAGCCTCTTATTTACGTTTCCGTATCTTAGCATTGCGGTGAATCAAGACGGTTCTTTCACGTTGGCGCCGAACTTAGAGAAATTGCTTTCACAACATGCGGGCGAGCTTGCCATCACCGATTTACCGCCGGCACTGGCCGCTATTTTTTCGAATGCATCCGAATTGGCACAAGCCTTGTTGATTCAAGGGATGTTGGACCGCACTGGTTTGGAAGCCTCAGACCGACGCGCTATTCTTCGGGTGATTGGTTCGCAATGGACCAAACTACGGGATGAATTGGAAAAGGTGGGTTCCGATGAACAACGTTTTCGTATTTTGCGCGAGTGGATACCGGGTCTGAGTGTGATCGGCGCTTCTCGTATCGCCAGCGAATTAGGCGCTGATGCGCATTTGCTTCGCAATTTGGCTGCCTACAACAAAGTGCACACCGGTATCCGACGGGCACTGAAAGATGTCACGAAGATTGATCCAGAGAATTTAATGGACTTGAATTTATGGAATCTTTGGATCGGATTGAAAGCCATGAGCTTAAATCCGAGTGAACTTGAGCAGGCCAATCAACAAGTTGAAATGATTATCGCCACCGCGCTTTTGGCATCAAGTGAGTTAGGCAGTTCTTCCCAACAAAAGGCATTGGAAGCGTTTGGATTGCAAGATGCGGCCATTGCTCAATTAACACAACCCGTCGAAGGTTTAATGGGTGAATGGGAAAATCCGCTTGAGATCATTGCCATGCGGGGGCTTGCGGTGGGCGCCTTAGATGCAGCAACCATTTCGAACGAGATGAGGGCGATTCGCAGGCTGACCGAAAAGGCCCAGTCTTCTCAAGTGGCTCTCGGTGATTTAGTGAAATTACTGGTATATGAGAAACGTTCGGCACAGGAAGTGAACGCCATTCTTAATCTGCATACAGCCGTGAAAGGCTTATCGCTTCAAAGCGGAAGCCACCTGTATGTTGACTCGCTTTTTGACACCGTCATTCTTTTTGACGTCGGCGTTCATGGTAATGTCGCCGAACTGACCACACTGCAAAAGCTTTTAACGGCACTAGAAAGTGTTGGTGATTCGGTTGCCACGTTACATGATTTTGTGATGTACCTCAATGTATTGGGATTATTTGATGCCGAGTTTGTTAAGGAATCACAGCAATACTTTGATTTTACCTACACGGCCGAAATTGAAAGCCGTAAAGCCGAACTCAAGGCTAAAATGGTGGTCAAAGTTGAGGGCCAAAATGAAGTGATGATTCAAGGTTTGAGCGGAAAAGACCGGTTAATTTTGGATCTGGATACCGTTACGAATCAAATGGTAACAAACGCCGGCTTAAAATTTGTCAATGGCACATGGGTGGTTGAGTTGACGGATGGTGATTGGGGCACGCACGTGCTTCGCTTAACACCGGAGCGCATTGAGCAAATCGTTCGTTATAACGACAAAGAATTAAAACTGGCACGCATTGACGGCAGACGGCAGGTGACCTTTGATGAGATTCACGGACCGCTTGGCAAAGCAGCTGAATTGCAATTAAGCCGGCCGGATAAACCGTTTAGAACGCGTGTTCGGTTTGAGAATGGTCATCTGATCGTCGATTATGGTGCTGATTTCTCAGAATTGGATACGGGTCGTGTCCAAGCCATTTTTGATGAAAACGCATCCTTATTTACTTCAATCGATCAGAACATTTTAGGACTTTCCAACCTTAACGCGGGTTCGGCGCTTCGCTTAAACCTCATTCCGGGAGAAAAGGGGTTAATTCCAAATGTCGATGGCACGCCGGTTCAATATAAAACGACGGTGAATGGAAAAGAAGTGACACGCGATGTGGTCCTGCCGCCGAATGCCAGATTAAGCGTGACCGAAGACGGTCAGCTGCGCATCGTTCTCGAAAGTGTGATCGACGGCAATCACCGGGAAGTCGGCTGGTTTGAGGTTGATCCGCTTCAAAATCTGGTCACCACCGTGCAGGGGATCGATCTCAATGCTTTGCTCGATTTCGCCTATTTTGAGCCGGATCAAGAAAATATGACCGTAGAAGTTCGAAACGAAATCATTTCAAAACGCTCAACGGCATTTAAGCAACGCATTGCCCAAGAAATTTACTTGGCCTTAGATGAAGCCGGCCGTCAGGCGTTTGTGGCTTGGCATAACCCGCGGGCAGCCATTCTTTCGGAAGCTGTTCTGCTGAACGAAATTGAATCCCAGTTCTTAACCGGGTTAGCGGATCAAACACAGGCAAGTGCACTGAAAGCATTGATCCGGTCCTTGAAGATGTTTTTTGCATCACAGGAACCTGTCCAAGCCTTAATCCGAAAACTTGGGCGTCGTCAAGATCAGACCGAAAAAGTTCTCCGGAAAGCCCTCATGGATCCCCAGCCGGATTCACCGGAAACTCAAGCCATTATCGGACTTTTTAGTTCGTTAGCCGAAGCATCGGGAGAGTTTGAGGACATGGAAGCCATGATTCAAGACTCGCCGGCCGCTCTTCTGAGACGGATTTTTGCCAAACACACAACGCTCAAAGATGAGTTTCTGAATTTATTGAGTTCTCAAGGCAATTTAACTTATGACGAGCTGATTAAGTTTTTGGAAGAAAAATTAAAAGGTGACACGCCACAAGAGCTTGAAATACTGAAACAAATCGCTCGATTTGCTCAGTTCATGGCTAATGAAGATCATCAAGAAAAAGTGATTGAAGCCTTGTTAGAAGATGTTCCGGTTGAGAATCGTGAAACCGAACGGCTCCGCTTGGAAGCCGTGATTCGATTCCTCGCGATGCGGACTGGCGAATGGGATCTTTTCTATTATAAGCGCATGGCTTATTGGGCGGAACATAATGAAATCTCGAGATTATTAAAAGAAGCGCGGGAGGAACTCGATCGTCAAAAAGCCACCGGTCTCTATCGACAAGCGGCTCGGTTGATTGTGCAAGAACTGGCCGAGATTTCGGATGCCTCACGCGGCATCACGCAGGACAAAGCAGAGCAAGTGCGTTTTGCCGAAGACCTTGCCAAGATGCTACAAGCAGGGGATGATCATTCGTCACCGGATTTTGTGGAGTTTAATTTTGATCATGGTTCGAAGATTGCCAATTTACCGGTAGTGAAAGAACGGATTGCCCGATTGGTCGAAACAGGTCTCTCCGTAGAAGAGGCGACGTATCAAGCCAATGCCGAATGGCGGTCTGAAAATGGTTACCGTGATCATCCGGTACCTTCCATGATTTTCCGCGGAGATGCCGCTAAGAAATTGGGCGTGTACTGGAAGTTTATCGAGAAAGATTGGGGTTCACGTTCTGGTGCTGAAACCTTCACTGGCCGTGAATTTGGCCGCGAGAAAGCCGTCGACAATTTATTGGCCCGAACAGGTTTGTTGGTCATGGATGCCCGTTGGAAAGATCAATCTTACTTTCATGAAGAATTGCACTTAATTTACCCGCGTCCTTATTTTTATGATCCATTTATGAGCGGAGACGGCAGCGATTACCGGGTAGAAGAAGTGATGAACTTCTTTGCACAAATGCTTTCGCGCAGTATCGATCTTGAAACGGGGCGCACTTACGATCTGCAAATGCTTTATTCTAAAATGGAAAACTACGCACGTGAATATCACACTGATCTTGATATCATGCGTGGCGCGATGAGTGCTTTCTTACATTTGGTGCAATTTATGCCGATGCCGCTAGCGTTAAACATTTTAAGAAATACGGAACAGGTGGAAGATTTAATCTTTTGGCTGCAAAAATCACCCGATGATCTCGAGCAGATGGTGAAAAATATCAAAGGGGAAGCAATCGAGCTTGAAAAGTCCGGCATGGCAGCAGTAATCCAAGCTCCGGACGATACCAAACGGAAAGCGATTGCTAAACAAATGGCTCAGACCATCCATGACACATGGGCTGCCGATCCTCGTCAAGCGCAAGCGTTGGCAAATCGCCTCATGCGCCAGGCTTATACGGCTTACCATGACGGCCGCTTAAGAGACTCGGCCTGGCATGCGTTTGCTCAAACTTTCTTGGATGAAATTGCAACGCTTGCGACCTCTGAACAAGAACTGGTGATGATCCAGCAATTCTTGACCCGGCTTGAAAAGTTTCTGAACGAAGAACTTCCAAAACAGCGTATGAATGAGCAACAATTGGAGCAATTGAAGCGGATTCGGCAAACGATGCCTCAAACGAATCCACGGATTGATCGCTTGATTGACACTGATGAGCAACACGGGGAAATGGGTGCCCGCGCTTTGCAAACTTTGTTTCAGAAAGCACCTAAGAATAAATTGGTGATGGATTTTATTATCAAGCATTTGGCCATGAAGAACGCAGATGGTGTGGCAGAAATCGATTATGCTGATCTCATGGAAAATCCGGAACGGCTTAATCGCAAGTACGGTGTTTATTTTGCCAAACTGAGCGGTGTACCGGTTAACTTAGGTGATCTTCTTAAACATGCACAGTTGCCATATGAAATCAGCTTTTTCAGGTTAGGGGATCAGTGGTATGCTTCAACCGGTGCTCGTGCAACGGGAACAGAAGTGTTAGGTAAGAAACAGGATAAGGTTTTCCACAACCATCCGCCACACCATGACGGCACTTATCAAATCTTACCCAGTTTGACCGATGAAAATGCAGATGCTCTTTTCCAATCTGATGACCTAGCCATTCTAACGGGTTATGGTGTGACCGCCTATCGGTTGTTAACAAAAGCCGAGCAAGCAGAACTTCAAAAAGCAGGTGTAAAGGTAGGTGTTCGCATAAAAGTGGGCGATGCGGATTGGACGACATTGGATTGGGATGCGGAAATCGGCCTCGAGAGCAATTGGGCCGCTATTTCTCAAAAGGTTGCCGAACATGCTAAGAAAGGGGAACATTTATTACTCGATTTTATTCATCCATCCAAAGATAACGTAAAAGCACGGGTTGAATTCCTTCCGTGGCAAGTGGTGGCAGACACTGCAAGTGGGGACCGCCAAGCGCTATTTGAAAACAATACATTACTCAAGCATATTCAGTCAAATTTGACGGAAAGTGACGAAAGCAAATTGCAAGAAACGTTAACCAAAATAGCCGCTTCCGGAACGAAAGAAGGGCTGAGTGTTGAAGCGATTGAATCCGAAATAGCGCCAGCTGAAGTGGTGGCAGGAGAGGAATTTACTGATCTGGCGCTTTGGCAAAATGCACCAGAAGCCGTACCGGCACCGGCACAAGAAGCAGCAGAAAAGCCAGAACTACCCGAACCGCCCATTGTCAAAACCAGAAAAGAAGCTATCGACGAGTTCCTGGGTAATCGGGAAGACGCTAAACAAATCAGCGAGAATGAAGAGGGACACTCTGAGCTTCGGGGTGTTTTTGGAATCAATGAATGGAAAGCCATGGGACGAACTTTTGAACAAGGATTAAGTGCCATTAGGCAAATTAATCAATCGGTAGGATGGCCGGTTGATTATATGGCTTATATTCTTCAATCGATTGTTTCAGGCGAACTCTCAGAAGAAGATTTCTTGTTTGCCTTAGATAGACAAAACCATGTGGTGGGATATTTGATTTTGATGAGTGATAGTTTTATATATTTATCAGCGGTTCGACCCAACGAACAAGGAAAAGGAATTGGTAAAGAACTTTTCCAAGCAGCTGTTAACTTAACACGAAAACGTGGTTTTAATCATTTAACTTTGGAATATCGCGGCAATCAGCCTCAAGCGGCTTTCTATGAAGCCATGAGCCGGTATTACCCAGTGATTCAGAAGATAGATATGGGTCAACCATATCCAAATGGTGATCCTCGCATTCAAATTATATATGACGTTCATGAAAATCGTGCAGAATTACGCCTGGTAAAGGCTATGCCCACACCGCTTTATCGGTTGTTGCACGAAACACAAGGGCTGGAAACCATTAATCCGGCTGAGCGTTTGGTATATCAACAAGGCCTGATGAACGCTTATGAGAGCCTGCAGAAAGCGGCTGAAGACGAAGAATTTAGAAGCATTTACTTTGGCACCGAAGTCTTTAACGAGCGTTATTTAAGTGGTATTGACATCGATTTACATGAAGCTTTCTTTAGACACAGCAAAGCAAATGGTGCTTTTAACCGTAAGACACGCCGCATGGCACTTGCCACGACCCTGATCAAACGGGCAGCGACAGATCCCGAAGCCGCACGCTTCCTGGAAGCGGTGATTTTGCATGAATTGGTACATGCTTATTTAGCACAAAATGAAGCGTTTAATGCTTTCACACGCGAGAATCCAGTAGCAGCATTATACCGTGAAGAACTCTTGTCACATGCGCTCATGGCACGTATTCTAGGCACCGAGATCATTAATGAGAAATTACTCCAAGAAATTGCCGATCATGTGGCCCAACAAGTCGAAGAAGCCATTCAAGATCGTCCCGACTTAGCGGCACAGACGATCGATCAGCTTCGTCAGATGCTCAACAAAACTGCCGATGGCAAACCTGTCTTTGCCGTGATTGGCATTGGTCACATGGATCGTGCTGCGCTCGTTAAATTAAACGTCAAGACAGCACCAGAACTAATCAGTCAAGCTAACACTTTAGAGGAAGCGCGCACCAAAGCACAAAATCTAAGGAAACAAGGGTACGAAGTAGTGTTAGTCAGTGATGCACGAGATAAGCAAGCCGCAGAAATTCAAGACTTAGGTGAATTTATCAATATTGTCCGTTCCGAAACTGGTTATGAATATCTTTTAGCACCGCTCATTAACACCGCCGGATTCTTGGGATACGAAGGATTTATGCGTGCGTTTGGATTAAAGTCAGGTGTGGTAGAACTCAATCACGATTTTGCCGCCCGCATTGAAAACTTATTCCAAAACTTCCAAGCCGCAGTAACCATGCAAGTCGCCGCGTAACGAAACGAGGGGTCAGACCCGTAGGGTCTGACCCTAGGGGCATTAATTCGTAATAGCCCCTTTGGCGGCAGAAGAGACCAGTTTGGCATACTTCGCCATCACACCGCTGGCATAGCGCGGTTTGGGCTGGGACCAGGCACTGAGACGCTGTTTCATTTCCTCATCAGAAATTTTCACATCCAAACGCCTCTTGGGAATATCAAAAACAATCGTATCGCCGTCGCGAACGGCAGCAATGGGGCCTCCCACAAAAGCTTCCGGAGCCACGTGGCCTACCATGAGGCCGTGCGTGGCGCCTGAAAAACGTCCGTCGGTGAGAAGCGCCACCGATTCACCTAAGCCTTCACCCACGAGCGCAGCAGTCACGCCCAGCATTTCACGCATGCCGGGTCCGCCTTTGGGGCCTTCATAGCGAATCACGACCACATCGCCTGCTTTAATTTTTTTGTCCTTGACGGCTTTAAAAGCGTCTTCCTCGCGGTCAAAAACACGGGCAGGTCCGGTATGTTCAGTCCGTTTTTCACCGGCTACTTTCAGCACGCATCCTTCCGGTGCCAAGTTGCCTTTCAGAATCACTAATCCACCGGTTGATTTGAGCGGATTTTTTAAATCGTAAACCACTTTTTGACCTTTGGTTTCTTTGGCCTTCGCCGCTTCGCCGCCGATGGTTTTTCCGGTGACCGTGATTGAATCTTTGTGAAGCAAGCCGGCGTCAAGCAAACGTTTCGCAATCAAAGCAATACCGCCGGCGGCATATAAATCAGTGGCAACAAACCGGCCGGCTGGTTTCAAGTCTGCCAGGAGCGGTGTTTTTGCGCTCAAGCGGTCAAAATCATCAATGTCTAATTGAATCCCCATTTCGTGTGCAATGGCTAACATATGAAGGACACCGTTGGTAGAACCGCCCGTCATGGCGATGGCACAAATGGCATTTTCAATGGAATCTTTCGTAATAATTTGTTTGGGTGTTGTATGATTCTTAAGAAGCGCCATCACCAGCTCACCGCATTTTTTTGCTGCTTCATCTTTTTCTTTGGTAAGGGCAGGGATGCCGTTAAAACCCAAAGGCGAAATCCCCAGGATTTCGGTGGCCGTTGACATGGTGTTGGCCGTAAATTGGCCGCCGCAAGCGCCTGCTGCGGGGCACGCATGGTCTTCTAAATCTTTGAGTTCTGCCTCGGTCATTTTACCGGCTGCAAATTTGCCGACACCTTCAAAGACGTCTTGAATGGTGACGTCATGACCTTGAAATTGGCCCGGGGCGATGGAGCCGCCGTAAAGCATGAGAGACGGTACATTTAATCGGCAAAGGGCCATCACGGTACCGGGAATGGTTTTGTCACAGCCTGAAAGGGCAATGACGGCATCAAACATATGTGAGCGGGCTACGAGTTCAATGGAATCTGCCACCACTTCACGGCTGACGAGAGAGCCTTTCATGCCTTCGGTGCCCATGGTGATTCCGTCTGAGACCGCAATGGTATTAAATTCGATGGGAGTACCGCCGCTGGCACGCACACCTGTTTTCACGTGTTCAGCCAGTTCACGCAAATGGGAATTGCAGGGCATGGTTTCAATCCAGGTATTGGCAATGCCCACCATGGGTTTGGCGATGTCCTCATCCGTGAGACCAAGCGCCTTCATCATCGCGCGGGCAGGCGCGCGATCATAGCCATCCGTGATCATGCAACTCTTCTTCTTATATGGATTAGATTTCATCCTAAAACCTTCCTGGGGTCAGCACCCTGTTCCTGGGGTCAGGTCCGGGACCTGACCCCAGGAAAAAGATGTAATATAAACCTAAACCATTGAAATGTGAATCCTTTTTTAACCCTGGGGTCAGGTCCCGGACCTGACCCCAGGTATAGGAATAAGAATGTTTGCCGATAGTGTATGTTATAGTTACAATAAAGGGGTCAGTCGTTACCCCTACGCAAGAAGGAGATAGCTGTGAATCGATTTTCTATTCAAGAATCCGTGGCATTTGGTTGGCAAATCACGAAACGCAATCTTGCACTCCTCGTCGGCATTATCCTTTTAGTCATGATGGCTCAAGCAATCCCTGCTTGGTTTTCACGGCAAACGGTTAACATTCCGGTATTACCGGTTTTATTTGATTTGGCGGCTGTGGCGGTGCAAATCCTCGTCGGCATCGGACTTTTGAAAATCCTCTTGAATTTTCATGATGCAAAACCCGTTGAAATAGCAGACCTTTTTAAACACCTCCCGCTTTTCTGGCGTTATTTATTCGGTTCCATTCTTTATGCGTTGATTGTGTTTGGCGGCACACTGCTTTTCGTTGTCCCGGGCGTTATTTGGGCGCTCAAATATGAGTTTTATGGTTATCTCATTGTCGACAAAGGATTAGGTCCGGTGGAAGCGCTCAAAGAAAGCGGCCGTTTAACGCAGGGTGTGAAATGGCAGCTCTTTGGGTTAGGGTTGGTTTTGATGGCAATCCAATTAATCGGTTTTATTTGTTTTGTAGTGGGTTTACTCGTGACAATTCCGATTGGCATGTTGGCTGTGACGCGGGTTTACCGCGTATTGGCCGGGCACATTCAAACGGAGCCACCCGCTCAGTCATGAGAAACGATCGAGACAGCGACCTTGATTTTTATATTTTTTTCCTGCTGATTGTTTTATTGGTGAGTTTCATCCTTCCGATGTCTATCCACGCAGCCGAAGCGCGTCAAGTCAAACAGTCCTTTTATGCTTCCGGCCAATTAAAACGTGAAGCCACATTAAAAAATAATATTCCCGACGGTCTCACGCGTGAATTTTATCTCAATGGGACGGTGAAATCGGAAGTTCAATACAAAGACGGCCTCCGAGTCGGGAAAACCAAGGAATACTCGGAGCAGGGCGGACTCATTCTGGAGGCCGATTACGTCAACGGGCTTCGCGATGGCTGGACCAAAGAATACGATCCCAACGGTATTTTGCGGAAGGAAACGGCCTATCAGAATAGCGAACAAACGGGCTTGACGCGTTTTTATGATGAAAAAGGCCGTTTGATTTCAGAACGCTCCTATGTCCAAGGTAAACTCAACGGACCTGCCAAAGATTATACGCCGGAGGGTAAATTGACGGTCATCTCGACTTACGTGAATGATCAAATTAAGGGCCCGGTGAAACGTTACCACCCGAACGGTAAACTCTGGATTGATACAAAATTTAAAAACGGCGGCATGGACGGCTTGGCACTTGAGTTCTTTGAAAATGGTAAACCCAAAACAGTCGCTAATTATAAAGAAGGTGCACTGAACGGACTCGCCAAATCATATTATCCCAACGGCCAGCTGGAAAGTGAATCACATTTTGAAAATAATGTACAAGAAGACAAAGCCAAGCAGTACTATGAGGACGGAACACTCAAAGTGGAGACCCAGTTTGTAAACGGCAAAATCCACGGGCTCATGCGTACGTACAAAGAGGATGGAACCCTGGATGCCGAGATTCCGTATGTCAATGGTGTGCCGCAGATTCCGGAGCGGCAGAGCGAAGTGCCTTTACAGCTCAAAGTGCGCGTACCGAGCTCAGTCACGTATCACGTCCATGTGCCGGCCAACATTCAAATTCCCGTGATCACACAAACCCAGGTTGTTTTTTTGGCACCGCAAGACAACCGCTAGAGATACACGCCATATGCCGCGCCGCTTCGTGATGACTGTGATCGGGGGAATGGTACTCATCTTGGCGCTTTTTATCCGCTTGGTCGGAATCGGCGAACCAAACGCCAAGAAAGATGCGGCCCTCAGAGAAGACCCCAACTTAAAGAAGTCCGTTTTTCACGAACGGCAGGCCGGCAGTTTTTATTCCGCCAGCCATCAAGACAGTCAAAATACCCGCTCCAATGTGTTGGTGCCTCGGATGGAAAAAGTAGAAACCTCTCAAGCAGCCGTCCGGCATGTTTTAAAGACTTTTTATGAAAATGGAGTTGTCAGTTCCGAGTGGCCGTACACTTCCGGTGAGCCGGATGGAACGGTAAAAGCCTACTATGACAATGGCATGCTTTGGCGTGAATGGACGTTTGTAAACGGCGTGCGAGAGGGAATTGAAAAAGCCTATTACCCCAACGGGACGCTTTGGATGAGCGCTAACTTTCAAAACGGGGTTCAGGAAGGTTTGGCGCGAATTTACTATCCAAACGGCGCTGTCTGGATTGAATCCAATTATGTGCACGGACGGCTGGTGAAAGGCCGATCGGCTTATTCGGAGATAGCCAGACCGGCAGCTTCGCCAAAGGAAAAAAATGTTTTGACGGCCGAATCAACCGCTGCCTTGGAACAAATGTCGGGCACTGCCGTTTCATTGAGCGATGCCCAAGCCGATGTGATTCAAACCCGGTTTGCCGATGATTCGGTGAGTTCGCGCTGGGTTTTCGAACAGGGTGAATTGAATGGGGTAAGCCAGCTGTACCATCCGAACGGTGCCATTTGGCAGGGGATGCATTTTACGGACGGCCAGCCGGACGGACGGTGGAACACTTTTTACTTAAAAGGCAGTATTTGGGAAGCGCATGTTTATCGCGGCGGCATTTCGGAAGATACTCAGCGGATTTATTATCCCAGCCAAAAAGTTTGGATTGAATTTGAATATGAGAATGGTAAATTAAAGGAACCGCCGAGGGCTTACTCGGAAAGCGGAAAGATTTTTCAGGAAGCCAAAGAAGTGGAAGAGCCGAAAGAATTGCAGATAGAAGTAACGGTGGAGGGGGAAGTGCCATCGGCTGAAACAGCAGAAACGAAAAGCGAATTGAAATTGAGTTAGGGAACTGATATGGAAGCTTGTCATTGCGAGCGAAGCGAAGCAATCTCAGAACTCAGATTGCTTCGTCAGCTTGACGGCTTCCTCGCAATGACACACAAAATCGCGGAGAATGCCCGTTGGATAAAGTTCAGTTTTTAGCGCGTCTCATGAAGGATGAAAACTTCCGCACTTTTCTTGCCAACCCAAAAGTGCGTGAAGTGTTTTTAGACCCCGAGTTTCAACGGGCAGTGAAAACACAGGACATGGGCCAGGTGATGACCAATCCCAAGTTTGCTGTCCTCATGCAAGATCCTGATATTGCCAGACTCATCATTACTTTGAAGGCAAGTTTTTTTGAAAAATAGCAAGCGGCGACAAGTGAGATTTTGTCATTGCGAGCGACCGACGGGAGCGAAGCAATCTCAGAACTCAGATTGCTTCGTCCGGCCTTTTGCCGTCCTCGCAATGACAGTATATAACTTTATATAAATAAACGACTTACGATAATTTACTTTTGATATAAATTCTCGGCTTGCACAACCAAATCTTCCAAAATCTGAATGCCCGATTGCCAAAAATTGGGATCTTGCAGGTCTAATCCCATTAATTCGGCGAGCGCTTCGGGGCGGCGCGAACCGCCCAAAGACAGCATTTCAAAATAACGCGGGACGAATGAGGACGGATTTGTTTTGTATTTTTGGAAGAGCGTCAGCACAAAGAGCTGGGCAAACGAGTAAGCGTAGCAGTAAAAAGGGGAATGAATGAAATGCGGAATATATTTCCAACCATGACGATACTCGGGTGTCAACTTAACGCTCTGGCCATAGAGCTCACGGTTTGCTTCTATCCATAAATCACTCACGCGTTCACTCGATAATTCACCGTCCTTGAGGCCTGCTTCGTGTGTTTTGAGTTCAAAATCCGTCAAAACAATTTGACGGAAGACGGTCGCAAAGTTGTCATCGATTTTCCCGCATAAAAGAGCCAGTTTTTTCCGGGCACTTTTTTCATCTTTGAGTAATTTTTCAAAGATAATCATTTCACCAAACACAGAAGCGGTTTCTGCCAAAGTCAGCGGTGCATGCGATTCCAAAATACCTGCCTGACGCGCCAAATACTGATGAAGGCCGTGCCCGCATTCATGAGCGACTGTCATCACGTCACGGATACTGCCGGTATAATTAACCAAAATGTAAGGATGGAGGTCGGGAGTGGTTTCCATGCAAAAACCGCCGCCTTGTTTGCCGTCTCGGATTTCGGCGTCTATCCAGCGCTGCGTAAAAAATTGCTCCACAATACGCGCGGCATCGGGCGAGAAATCGCGGTAGCCTTCGACGGTGATTTTTTGACAATCCCGGAAAGGAATCTGCGTCCGGTCTTTCCCGGCCGGGGCATAGCGGTCATAATCGTAAAGTTCGCGAAGGCCGAGAAGTTTCTTTTTTAAGCGATAGTAACGCTGGGCGAGGGGGTAGGCGCGTTTGACGCTTGTGACGAGATGGCGGACCATCGGGAGCGTGATTTCATTGGCCAAATTCATCGGATCCATGGGATGTGCGTAACCGCGAATTTGAAGGCTGGTACGCCGGTCGGCCAAAATCATGTTAAAAATATAAGCAAGTAAATGCGTTTCCTTCTCCAGGCCTTCGGCGAGCGAACGGGCAGCCATTTTTCGCTCCGGCCGGTTTGCCGAATGAAGCAGCGCCAAAATCTCACCCTCTGTTTTCTTAACGCGCTGTTTGCCTTTCGTGACATAAAACGGAATCTGGTTGACCACTTCATCAAAGAGTCTTGAAAAAGCGCTGCTGGACGTGTTGGCTTTCATGGACATGATTTTTTCTTCTTTTTCAGCCAGCGTGAAAGGCCGGTAAGCGCGCAGTTTCAGAAGATAATGACGGTCTTTTTGGAGGAGCGGATCATTCACCAACGTCTCGACTTTGGCATCATCCAAACGGTTCCATTCGACGTCCCAAAAAAGGATGTGGTTTTCAATCTCGGTGATCCGGACCCTGATTTTCTGAATAAAGGCCCCGATGCCGGGCCGGTTGGTTTGTTCGGCGAAAACCAGTTGTGCAAAACAACCGGGGCGGGTGAGACAAGTGACGATTTCCTTGTAAGCACTGAGAAGGCCGGCGATTTGTCCGGCCGTCAATGGTGCCGTGTCATGAAAAAAAGGCCGGCATTTTTTCTCGAATTCAAGCGCCAGCGTTTCGGCCATGGCCAAATCTTTCTCAATGCGAGGATCATCCGTTCCGCTGTATAGATCGTTCAAATTCCAGCGGATGCCTTTGGCTAATTTTTTTTGCATTTTTTCTCCCAGTGAAGGGCTATTTTAACATATGAGAAAAGCATTGCTCGAAATGTTTTTTGACAGAATTCACTGGGGTCATTAAAATGAAGTGTTTGGGAATTCAACCGTTCAAAAAATATTCAGAGTGTCAGACAATGAATTTAATGAATGAAGTGATGCGGCAGCCGGCAGGGGTTGTTCTTTTTATTTTTTGGGTTGTCTTCATTCAGACGCTCAGCGTGATGTTTGCGAGAAGCCACCGGGAAGCGCGCTGGATTTTGGCGGTTTGGATTGGCTCATGTTTGGCGCTTGGCTGGGCGTATCAAACGTGGGGGCCGGAACCCGGTTTGGGTCTGATTCCGCTTGTTTTGTGGCTGCCGCTTTTGATTTTGCTTTGGCTCGCGCGCCGCTCGGTGAATACCATGTTTGCTTACGGTAAATGGTATTGGCTGGTGATGATTACGCTCGGTGTCTTTCTTGCCCTGGACGGCATCTATTTAATTGAGGAAATTATTTTACGGCTGCGCGGCTAGTACCGCCTTCCCATCAAATCAATTGTCAGGCTGTACTAGGCCGCCCGAAAGTTTTTTCTTTACTGGCCTGGGGATGCCATGTAACATATTTTGGTTTACGAAAGGCAGTACTGACTTTCATTAAAATTAAGAAGTAAACTAAGTGAGCCATCGGGGAGTTTCCCCGACCTCTCAATTAAATACGGAAGTCAGCACAGCCCCAGCGTTCTTATTGAGGTAAGGTTTTTGTTTCAGAGTAGCGCTGGAGCTGTCATTTGCCGATACAAGAGAGAGCAGGGAACGCTCACCTAAAAGGAATCAATCTATGAATATGCCGGGGCCGTTTGAAATATTAGTTATTCTGCTGGTGATTTTGCTACTCTTCGGCGGTAAAAAATTGCCCGAATTCGGTAAAGCGCTGGGACAGGGCATCCGCGAATTTAAAAAAGCCATCCAATCCGCCGGCGGTGACGACGAAGAAAAGAAAAAGCCCAAAAAACCCAAATCATGAACAAACGCGAGTCAAAATCGCCCGGCAAACCAAGAGAACAGTGGGTAACCCGAATTGGTTTGGTGCTGGCCATGGCCGGCAACGCGATTGGCTTGGGCAACTTCCTCCGTTTTCCCGTTCAATGCGCTACCAACGGCGGCGGCGCTTTTATGATCCCCTATTTCATCGCCTTCTTTCTATTAGGCATTCCTTTGATGTGGATTGAATGGGGTGTCGGGCGTTTCGGCGGTAAATACGGGCACGGCACCACACCCGGCATGTTCCATTATCTGTGGCAGCATCCGATGGCCAAATATTTGGGCGCGATCGGCATTACCATTCCTTTTTGTTTGATTCTCTATTACACCTACATTGTTTCCTGGACGCTGGCTTACAGCGTTTTCTCTTTTACCGGCAAATATTTTGGCGTTCATGGCCATGAACTCATGGCTAATTTTCTTTCCGCTTACCAAGGAACGGTGAAAAACCAATTCTTCAACGGCATCGGGACTGCCTACCTTTTCTTTTTGATCACGTTTGCCCTGAATATCTGGATTCTTTCCCGCGGTCTGGCGAAAGGCATTGAATGGCTCGCCAATTGGGCACTTCCCACACTGGGCGTTTTTGGCATTATCTTAATGATTCGTGTGTTTACCTTGGGAATACCCGATCCGGCCATGCCGGCCAATAGCGTGATGAATGGTTTGGCTTTTATTTGGAACCCTGATTTAACAGCACTGGGTGATATTAAGGTGTGGCTCGCAGCGACGGGACAAGTTTTCTTTACCTTAAGCGTCGGTTTTGGCGCCATTCAAACGTATGCCAGTTATTTAAAACCGAAAGACGATGTCGCACTTTCGGGCTTAGCGACCGCTTCTGCCAATGCATTTGCCGAGGTCATTATCGGCGGTTCCATTGCGATTCCGGTGGCAGTGGCTTTTTTTGGCCTTCAAGGAACGCAAGCCATTGCTAAAGGCGGTTCCTTTGACTTGGGATTCTTTGCCATGCCGCTCATTTTTCAGCGCCTGCCGCTCGGCGAATTGTTTGGTACCATTTGGTTTTTACTTTTATTTTTAGCGGGGATCACCTCATCGGTAGCCATGGCGCAGCCCATGATGGCGTTTTTGCAGGAGGAGTTTAAAGTCGAGCGGAAAACCGCTGCCATGATCCTGGGCGTGCTGATGTTCTTTTTGATGCAGCCCGTCATTTTCTTCTTGGGCCACGGCTTTTTGGATGAAATGGATTTTTGGATCGGAACGTTCGGGCTGGTGGTATTTGCCATCATTGAAGTGGTGCTTTTTATTTGGGTATTTGGAGCGGATAAAGCATGGCGCGAAATTATGACGGGGGCCGACATCAAGATTCCGCGTTTCTTTTTGTTTATTATGAAGTATGTGACGCTTACTTATTTGGTGGTGCTTTTGGGTGTATGGCTGGCGCAAGACGGACTGGATGTCATTTTGATGAAGCATGTGCTGCCTGAGAATTACATTTATGTGTGGTTCGCGCGTTTTCTTTTGACGGGCGTTTTAATCTTGATGCTGGTGCTGGTTCACATTGCTTGGAAGCGGAAACACCGCATTAAACAGGTGGTGCCATGAAACTCAGCGGCTGGATTTTCTTGATTTTAAGCTGGGGTACGATTCTCTACCTTTTCATTTTTTCGTTCTCGCGCGTCCTCAATCGGAAAACGAAGAAAAAGTTATCTTAAGCTCGACCTTTCAAATGATCCCAAAGTCATTTAGAATAAGTATGTTCGTATTATATGATTTGGTTGTTCTAATGTATTTTGCGCCTGCACTTACTTTCAGGATGATAAAAAATATCATTAATATAGTAGTAAGTACTGTGCGCAACTTCTCATTGATATTAATAGGTTGTTGCGCCTGCCCCGATAAAAAACATCGGGACTAGCGCAAAAAAGCTATTGAGGTCATTTAGTTATTTAAGGTGTCTTGCGCCTGCCCCGATAAAAAACATCGGGACTAGCGCAAAAAAGCTATTGAGGTCATTTAGTTATTTAAGGTGTCTTGCGCCTGCCCCGATAAAAAACATCGGGACTAGCGCAAAAAAGCTATTGAGGTCATTTAGTTATTTAAGGTGTCTTGCGCCTGCCCCGATAAAAAACATCGGGACTAGCGCAAAAAAGCTATTGAGGTCATTTAGTTATTTAAGGTGTCTTGCGCCTGCCCCGATAAAAAACATCGGGACTAGCGCAAAAAAGCTATTGAGGTCATTTAGTTATTTAAGGTGTCTTGCGCCTGTAGCTCAGGTGGATAGAGCATGGGATTTCTAATCCCAGGGTCACAGGTTCGAATCCTGTCAGGCGCAAACTTCAATAAATAACTGAGCCATCGGGGAAACTCCCCGACCTCTCAAATAACTAGATATCATTAATAAAGGTTTGCGCCAGCACCAACTGTTAATATCATACGAACAGCAGTTGGAAGCGGTTTCATAAGTTACCTTATTACGTCATTGCGAGGACCCGCCACGATTCTTGGCGGGGACGCGGCAATCCCTCTTTTCCGCCTGAGGACGGATTTGCCTTTGGCAGAAAACCTGAGATTGCTTCTCCGCCTAAGGCGGCTCGCAATGACATGTCTTTTCAATTAATGTAAATTGTTTGGTTAAAGGTATTCTCCGCCAGTCCCTGCGAGGAACGAGCAGGGGCAGAGGCAAACTACTGAGGGAAAGTATTAAATATGCACATGCCGGCTAAACCAACCACAAATTCAAAAACGAACAGCGGCATACTCCGCTGGTCGATGGCGGTTGCATCTTTCCTGGCGTTCCTGAAACTTACCGTCGGGCTTCTGTCAAATTCCATGTCGCTTTTGGCCTCCGCCGTCGATTCGCTGATGGACGTGCTTGTCTCCCTCGTGAACTTTCTCTCGCTCAAAGAAGCCGAAAAACCGGCCGATCACGACCACGCCTACGGCCATGGCAAAATCGAAAGCCTGGCCAGCCTGTTTCAATCCATTATCATCAGTGCCGGCGGTATTTATTTAATCATCGAATCGGTGCACCGGCTGGTCCTTGGGGAACCCATTGTGATGATTCGGGCCGGTATCGTTGTCATGGTGATTTCGATTGTGATCACTTATCTTCATACCGTTCAGCTGGACCGCGCAGCCAAAAAGAGCCAATCACTTATTCTAAAAACCGAGAAACTCCATTTTACGACAGACGTTTGGACCAACCTGGGCGTGATCGGTGCTTTGCTTCTGGCACATGTAACGGGGCAGATTTTTTGGGATGTGCTGGTAGCCGTGATTGTTGCCGGTTACATTCTGTCACAGTCACTTCATATTTTGAAACACTCGGTAGACGAGCTCATTGACCGGGCGCTCCCGGATGAAGAACAAGACCGCATCAAACAAATCGTCATGAACTTCAGTCCCAAAATCGTGGGCATTCATAACTTCAGGACGCGTAAGATCAGCCAAAAGAAGTTTATCGAGTTTCACGTTGAGATGGATCGGCATCTCAGTTTCGAAAAAGCGCACGACCTCACCGAAGACTTAATCGAAGAAATTGAACGCCAAATTCCCGATTCAGATGTGATGGCACATTACGACCCCGAAGGCACGCTGAGATAAGAGTTGCGCGGGCTCAGACCCTCTCCGCCGAAGGACGGATCAGTCCTCTGGCTGACTGGGTCTGAGCCCTGAACATTTTAATTTATTTAGGTGCTTAATTTCGTTTGAAGGGAAAGGTTCTTCGTGCCTGTGCGGCGTGCAATGTCTAAGACAGACGTGAGCGACTGCACCGAGGCATTCCGGTCCGCCCGCAAGGTAATCGGCATCGATTTATCCCGCAGAGCACCCAGCCGGTTTTCCAAATCAGCCAGAGAAATCTTGGCGTCATCCCAATAAAGCGAGCCCGAACGCGACAAATGGATGTCGTGTGAGCCGCGCATGGCTTCCTCACCGCCCGATTTGGCGGCGGGCAAATTGAGGCGCAGAGGCGATTCTTTGTGCGGTCCGAAGGTGGCGATGAGATTGAAGGTAATAAAAAAGAAAATGAATAAATTGATGATGACGTCAGTGAGGGCAATGCTGTCAAAAGTGAGATTGGTTTTGGGGGCTCGGGCAAAATGGACAATCATGCGGTTTTCTGGAGCGGCTGTTTGATGCTCACGCGTTCGTTTGCCTCACTATCAAAAGCCATGACGGATTGCCTGAGGGACGATAAAAACTCGGTTGCGTTTTTCGAAAAAGCCATTTCCAGCGCGGATACTTTGGCATTCAAATAACCGTGCGCTAAATAGTAGGGGATCACGCAAATGAGACCGGCAGCGGTCGTAATCATGGCTTGGTAAATGCCGCCTGCGAGCTGTGCCACCGTGACTTTATCGCCCATCACTTCCCACGCTTGAAAGGAGGCAATCAAGCCGATGATCGTGCCCAAAAATCCCAGTAACGGTAAAATGGTAATGAGCGATGCCAGCACTTTGAGACTGGCCTGCATTTTGTGGCCAATTTCCTCGGCGGCCAGCTTAATGGCTTCTTCCACCGAATGAAGGTCGCTTAGGGATTTGGCGCTTTCCATCATGCCCGCTTCCAGGAGATGCGATAGAGGATGCCGGAGTGTTTGAACGTGTTTGGCGGCGGTTTTTAAGTCGCGTTTACGCACCGCACTGAAAATTTGATTCAAGACAGCCGGGGCCGGCGTCCTCAAACTTGCCAAATAAATGGCTTTATCAATTACAATCATGAGTGCAATGACCGATACTAATAGTATCGGAAGCATCATAAAGCCGCCTTTGGTCATGTAAGCCATGAGCATATTTTTTTCCTAATAAATGGCAGTTAAGTTGTTTAGCGTTAAGGCGATATTGTAGCAAATGATCTTAAAATATGCCAAACGAAAGTAATGTGTGCGTCATTGCTTCGCTACGCTCGCAATGACAGTAAAGAGGATAGAAATCGCATGTCGCATAGATCAATGATTCGTTCCGTGGGAAAGATCGGCCTCTTGACGCTTGTGAGCCGTATCTTTGGATATCTGCGCGATGCCTCCATGGCTGTTGTGATGGGCGCCGGCTACAGCATGGATGCTTTTACGATTGCCTTCCGGCTGGCAAACCTGTTTAGGCGTCTTTTTGGTGAGGGCACGATGGCGGCCTCTTTTATTCCCGTCTTCACCGAATTCCGTCATGAAAGCACGGAAAAAGAAGTGTGGAATTTTGTCAGCAAGTTTTTTTATTCGCTTGCCCTCGTGCTTTTTGGCCTGGTGGTGCTGCAAATTGTTTTTGCCCCGACGATTGTGGGGATCATGGCCCCGGGGTTTCTCCACATGGAAGGCAAGTGGGAGCTTGCGGTTTTTCTGAATCGTTTAATGGCCCCGTTTATTTTTTTTATCGGTCTTTCAGCCGTCTTGATGGCGGTTCTGAATTCGTTTAAAACCTTCGGCCCTTCAGCGGCCAGCCCCATTTTTTTTAATTTGATGGTGATTTTCTCGGCTTTCACGGTAGCGAAGTGGTTTGACGATCCTTCCATCGGCATTGCAATTGGCGTGGTGTTTGGCGGGGTGTTTCACTTTTTGTTTCAAGTGCCCGCTATTTGGAAAAAAGGCATGCGTTTTATCCCGTCCATTTCGTTTAGCCACCCGGCGACAAAACGCATCATGCATCTCATGCTGCCCGGGCTTTTTGGGATGGGGATTGTTCAAATTAATTTGCTGGTCGATTCACTCATGGCGTCTTTCTTGCCCGAAGGCAGTGTGTCCTCGCTTTACTACGCGGGACGGATTCAAGAGTTGGTGCTGGGCATATTCACGGTATCGCTTGCCACGGTGATTTTGCCTGAAATGTCGCTTTCAGCGGCCCGCAAAGATGATCAGGAAATGAAAGAAACACTTTCTTTTTCCATGCGGATGCATGCTTTTATCACTGTGCCGGCTACGATCGGCTTGGTGGTGCTGGCCGCACCCATTGTTCAGGTGCTGTTTCAACACGGCCGCTTTGATGCCTTAGATACAGGCCGCACGGCGTTTGCGCTTATTTTTTATTCACTGGGGCTTGTTTTCATCGGGGCAGTTAGGATTATCGTACCGGCTTTTTATGCGGTTCAGGATACCAAAACGCCTGTCCGGGCTGCTTTTATTTCACTTTTTGTGAATGTCATCCTGAACTGGATCCTCATGCATCCTTTAAAACAAGGCGGGATTGCTTTGGCCACATCGATTGCCGCCGCGGTTAATTTTTGGTACCTGCTCCGCATTTACCAAAAACGTTTTGGGCCGCTGGACTGGACGGTGATGGGGGAGAGTGCCGTGCGGATTTTGGTGCAGTCGCTTGCGATGGCGCTTGCGTGCAGCATTTTCCTTAATTTATTCAGCTTTGACCGCCAAACGTACTTCTTCACACGTGCGTTGGCGCTTTTTGGTACGATCGGCGTGAGCATTGCCATTTATTTTGGCGTGGCTTTGATCGTACAATCCAAGGAGCTTGCCATTCTCCGCCGTCCCAAGGATGGTGAAGAAATTCCGCCCTCGAATGAGATTTAATAACACAGAACATTTCCAAAAGTGCCGGGTC
>Ga0210019_1000999_pt1 | contig 31816 bp, 29 predicted proteins | sample CryGeyCG2114_020_2_FD_183969 | JGI IMG/M metagenome (GOLD analysis project Ga0210019, IMG submission 183969) | Groundwater microbial communities from aquifer - Crystal Geyser CG11_big_fil_rev_8/21/14_0.20 (SPAdes) (version 2) | ecosystem: Environmental > Aquatic > Deep subsurface > Groundwater ...
GGCTCGATCCGAGCCCACTGCGTATCCGAAAACCAAAAGAAATCAGACATCTCCATCGCCTCCTCACTGGAGACAATGAATCACGACAGACCCGATTAGGGAATCCCCTTAATGGGTCCGGACCCTAGTCCGGTCACGCGCATCCGGGCGGGCTTCACGCGCCAGGCTATCCAGCCAATTTATGACTGCTGGGAAATTGGTATCAGCTTCGTGGAAGGCGGGCTCGAAACACTCGTCCCACGGGGAGTTCGCCCCATTGTATGCAAACTTGATATGGTGGCCATTACCGATAACGCCCAGATTTTTGGGCGGCATAGGGCCCTTCACCGTGCCATCCGGCAAGATCCAGTGCACCATGCCATTGTCGTCTCCCCAGAAATTGGAGACACACTCCGGCCACCAGTGGTGGCGCTCAGATTTAATCTTGGCCATCTCAATGTTTTTCTCGGTGTTGGCAGGTTGAAAGATTGTCGCGGAAAACGTGCTCAAAGTCCACTTTTCAGAATGCAAAATGCCGGGATGGGCGTCCATAACATGTTGATTTTAAATAATATTAAGGTTGGATGCTACCGCCCGCACCCCGCCAATTCACGAAAAGCCCCCATTGGGGGCTTTTCGTGACGGGACGGGGAAACGAGAGCGCATCGGGGGACTTCTCAAAATTCCGACCGATCGGCCGGATCGGAATAAATCCCGAGGATGCCAAGAGACAATTTATTGGCCAACAGAGCAGCGATTGGCAGAACCGCAGCCGTCGTCTAGGTTCGGCGGATGGGCCATTGTGTTTTCATGCTGCGGCCGGATTCGATCTACGATGACAGTCCGGCAGAGCAATACCAGTTTCCGAAGCAGTACCTCGGCCGCGCGCGGGAGGCGGCCGGCGACTGGATCGTTTATCTTCAGCCCAAGAAGCTACGGAACTCGCGCGGTTACTTCGCCATCGCGCGAGTCCAGGAGATCATCCCGGACCCGAAGGCGCCCGGCATGTTCCTCGCCATGATTGAGCCGGGGAGCCTCCTGGAATTCCCCCGGCCGGTGCCGTTCAGCGACCACGACGGCCCGATCGAACGCGGATTGATCAACGAACAGGGTCGGCTGTCAGGCCGCGCCCAGGCCGCCGTCAGGCCGGTCTCGCCGGCGGATTTTCTCCGCATCATCGAACGCGGCCTCGACCATCCGGACGATATTCTGCCGCGCCATGATGACCCCGAGCCCGCGCCGGGATTGGCGGAAATACAGGCGCCTTATGTATTAGAGGTCGAGCGGCAGCGTCTCCAACAACTGACCAGCCGCGTCGCGCGCGACAGGGTATTTCGGCGGATCGTCCTGCGCGCCTATGACGAACGCTGCGCGATCACGGGGCTGAAGTTCATCAACGGCGGCGGGCGGGCGGAGGTCGATGCGGCGCATATCCGGCCGGTGGCGGAGGGCGGTCCCGACATCATCCACAACGGCATCGCCTTGTCGGGCACGGCGCATTGGATGTTCGACCGCGGCCTGATCAGCCTGAGCGACGACTTCGAAATACTCGTCTCCCGGCAGGTCAACGATATCGACAGCGTGCAAGCGTTCATCAACAAGAGCGGCCGGGCCATCCTGCCGCTGCGTGCCGCGGACCGGCCGCATCCGCGCTTTCTCGGCTGGCACCGCGAAAACTGCTTCAAGGCCTGACCAGGAGCCCGATAGCCGGACATCGACGCGCCGCGAAGATGGCCGGATGATATTTTTACCCAATAATAGGAATAAATACTTGACATCGACGGCGGCATGCGCCATTGTCACCCTCGACGAGTGCCCGCCGGGCCCTGCCGCCGGCCTCCCTTCATAAGTCTCGTCAGGGGGCGGCAGCGGGACAACCCGCGACGGCGGACAACACTCCAAGGCTCCCACCCTCGAAACTTCAACCCGGCCCGCCGGCCGGCGCCCGAGGCATTTGCGCGACCGTCTGCGCGGCCGGGCGCCGCCCAAGGCCCCAGCAGCGCCGCGCCTGCGTCCTTATCGGCGCGCGCGAGGAGTAACCGCCGTGATGTTCCGCCCCTTCCAACTGAAGAAAACCATCGGCGAGGCCTATGACATGGACCTCGGGGACTCGCTCAACGCCAAGAAGGCCCTCGCCCGCCTCGGCCATCTGGAGGTGCCCGAGGGCGGCCTCGACGAATACCCCGACCGGCCCATGATCGAGGCCGTGAAATCCTTCCAACGCGCCCAGGGGCTCGCCGTCGACGGCGTCATGAAGCCGGGCGGGCCGACCCTGGAACGGCTCAACCAGAGCCTGGTCGCCAAGCAGGAACCGGCTCCCCGGCCGCGTGGCTCCATCATCGCCGACCCGCGGCGGAAACCCGAACCGACCGTCACTCCGATCAACCTCAAACGTCCCGTCACGCCGTCGACCAGCGTCGACCTGGGCGACATCGGCCGGATCAAGTCCGTGCTCGAGGTGCTGGGCCTGCCGCTGCCCGGCGGGACCGCCGATCCCTACCCGACCCGCGACCTGTTCGAAACCATCCGCGCGTTTCAGCGCCGGGAAGGCCTGGTCGAGGACGGCGAGATGAAGCCCGGGGGCGAGACCGAGGCACGGATGAACGAGGTTCTGAACCGCTCGACAAAAGCATCAAGAGCCGCGCGCGTTCAGGCCGAACAGGCGACCGGGCTTCCCACACCGGGGCAGGGAACCGACGCGGCAACGCCCAGGCCCGGCACGCCCGACGGCGAGGCCTTGAAGGCCGGCACCGTGACCGTCGGCGGGGAACGGATGGACCTCGGCGGGTTGTCTGAAAAGCTGGCCGCCTGGGACGCCATCGTAAGAAGCGGCGCCACGGATGAAGCGGGCGCGTCCCACATCGACGAGGCGCCGGAGGACCTTCGGCGCGAGGTCGGCGAGGCGCTGCTCGGCATCCTCCCGGGCACCGGCGAGGCGCTCGAGGCCAAGGAGGCCTATCATGCCTTCCAGGCGGCCCGCGAGGCGCTGCGCCGGGGCGACCTCTCCGATGCCGGAATCAACGCGGCGCTTGCCTTGGTCAGCACGGCCGGCGCGGTGCCCGTCATCGGCAAGGGGCGGGCCTACGTCAAGAAGGCCGTCCGCCTGCTGGCCCGCGGCATCGAGGCCGCGACCGAGGGCAGGAAGGCCGGCCAGGCCGCCGGCGCCGCCGCACTTGGGACGACGGGGGCGCTGACCCGCGACACGCCGCGGGAAGACAACAAGGCCGCGACCGCGGAGAGGACAGACATCGCCCCGCCGCCACTGCGATTGCCCGGCACGCCCGACGGCGAGGCCTTGAAGGCCGGACTGATCATGGAAGACCGCAGAGGAAACTTCGCAACCAAAGCGGAGATCGAGAGGATCCAAGCCTGGATCGAGAAGAACCATCCGGATTGGGAACACAAAGGTGGCGGTGTGGACCGAAAAAAAGGCGGACTTAGATCCGAATTTTGGATTCCTAGCGTGGCGAAGCTCTTCGGCGGTGACGGCCGGAAAGGAGGGACGTTCGTCGACCTTTCTTTCAAGACACCATCCGGGAAATGGATTCACATCCAAACTGTCGACGTGGACCCGAAGACAGGAAAGGTAACGCAGGACGAACTAGATGCTGCGGATCGAATCCGCCGGTCGGGCAAGAATATCGACGTCATCCTCATCCCCAAGGGCGTGCAGATGGCTAAATTCTTCAAGCGTTCAAAACGACCCTAAACCCTGTATCCTACGGACGTGGGCAAGAGACACGGTGACATCTGTTTTCGCTGGCGGGACTTCGTCATGACGGAGCGGGACGAACTCGCGTACAGTCGCGTGCTGAGCGAGATCGTCCCGGACATTCTGTTTTACGAGGACGGTGGACGCGCCAATTCACGCACGCGGCGGATACCCTACATCCCCGCGTCGAACGAATGGCAGGTCTACGTCGCCGTGCCCGCGCCGAATCAACTGGCGGAATGGGCACGGAACTTCGATTTCGACCATCCCGTCGTCGAACCGGCGCTCTACGGCTACTTCCAGCGCTCCGCTTGGGAATGGCCCGACCCGACGAAAAAGTGGGCCTTCGATCCGCCGCTCATGACCGAAGGGAACATATCCGTCGGGTTTCCCTGTCGGAATGACGACCTCAGGCGTCTCGCCGAGAGAATTGTTCGAGGCCTGAATAAGGTCACCACGTTCGGAAAGCGGCGGTTCGGCCTCGACGCCTGCCGCTGGTCGCAGGCCGGCGGCGGGGAGCGGCGGGGGCTGGGGCCGGGCGTCTTGATCGACCCGAGCGAAAAGATCGAACTCAACAAGTACTACGACGACTCGCTCTGGGATGACGATCGGCTTCCCGACGAAGCGACCGGAGTGCGGGTTTGACCGGGCGGAAAGATCGGCCAGGCCGCCGGCGCCGCCGCACTTGGGACGACGGGGGCGCTGACCCGTGACACGCCGCGGGACGACGAGAAGGCCGCGACCGCGGAGAGGACAGACATCGCCCCGCCGCCACTGCGATTGCCCGGCTTTGAGCCGCCTCATGAAGAAGATCGAAAGCCGCAGAAAACCGTGTTTCCCGCCGGTACCGTCGAACTGCCTGACCTGTCAACGCCACTGCCTCCTCCCGCGAAACCGACGATTTACGTACTTCCTGCGCCCGAACCCGGCGAGTTCGGCGACGGCATTGTCGAGCGAAAAGGGAATGAAGCAACCCGGAAAGAACTCGAACGGATTCGCGATTATTTCGTTTCCAAAGGCTGGAAACATATCGCGGGCGGCAGATATGGCGCCGGCGACCCGGCGCTATCCGAGCCAGGCTCTACGCTAAAGCCCGGGGATGAACGGAGCGAACACCACGTGCCCGGTCATTTCGGCAGTCTCAAAGGGGGGCACTTTACCGATTTGACCTTCGAAATGCCCGACGGCCGCAAAGTCCATGTCCAATCCGTGGACGTGGATCGCAATGGAAAACCTACCCAACGCGAACTGGACAACGCGGAAAAAATCAGGCGTGCCGAAAAGAACACCGACGTAATTTTGATTCCGAAAGGTGCGCAACTGGAGAAGCTAAAGCGATAAACCACCAATCAATAATCAACTCGTGACGGTGTCGGCACCATGTTAGCTTTTTAGCATGACGCCGACACCGCTTCGTTTCTGGACCCGCTATTGCGTGATGGACGACTTCGACGACGCGATGCTGTCCTTCGCGTTGCGCGATGCGTTCCCCAACGTTCTTTTCATTCATGGCGGGACGATGCGAAAGATGGCCGAACTGAATCCGGCGGCGACAATTCCCGAATGCGATCAGACGGTCGTCGACATTTGGTTCCCCCACGATAATTGGAAGCCTCTCTTCTTCCCCCACCCCGACTACCCCAACAGGTTTGACTGCATCAATCCTCCCCACCTCTTCCTCCGTTACGTCAGGACACGTTGGGATTTTGGTGGCAGCCATGCCGACCGCAAATGGGCCTTCGACTATCCGACACCGGAAAGAGGTCGCATCTCTTCAGGCCGGTGGGAATGGGACGAAGAGCAGCGTGAGTTGAGGAGCAAGGTTACCAAAATTCTCGGCCGCCTCTCGAACAACCGGCTGAAATCCCTCTTGGATCGCGATCGGTTCCTTTCGAAGAAAGATGCGAAACGGGGAAACCTCTGGGTCGGCTACCACGTTCTCGATTGGTGCTCCGAGGACCCCAGACGCGCGATCGATGGCCATTCAAGGCCATGCGACGACTGGGAACATAAGGAGACGGCCTGGTATCGATATCTGAAAAAGCGGGTTGTCGATCGTTTCGGCGAGAATTACGGCGGACCAAGGAAATTCGTACCCACCGGGAAAAGATCGTATGTGCCGTACCGGATCCCGATCTGATCATGATCAGGCTGAGCCGAAGCTCCCTGCCGCGTTTCACGCGCCGCCCGCCGCCCGCCCTCTCACCCCGATTTCTTCACGAACTCGGTCAGGATCACGATCAGCTGGCCGTTGACCCGGCCTTCGATCTGTTTGGCGTTGTCGGGCACCAGGGAGATGCCGCGCACGGCCGTGCCGCGCTTGGCCGTGAAGCTGGCGCCCTTCACGTTCAGGTCCTTGATCAGGGTCACCGTGTCGCCCGCCGCCAGCGCGGCGCCGTGGCAGTCCCGGTGTTCGGCCGCGCCGTCGCCGGCGGCATCCGCCAGTCCCGATCGCGCCCAGGCCAGGGTCTCGTCGTCCAGGTACAACTGGTCGAGGAGGTCGACCGCCCAGGCCTCGCCGTCGAGCCGGGTGAGCATGCGCCAGGCCACGGCCTGCACCGCCGGGACCGGGGTCCACATGCTGTCCGCCAGGCAGCGCCAGTGATCGGAGTCCATCGCCTGCGCCCCGTCGACCTGCGCCCGGCAGGCGGCGCACAGCAGCACGCAGCGGTCGGCCGCGCCGTCGGAGGCCGGCGGCACCTCGTAGACGGCGAGGCCGTCGGTGGCGGCGCACAGCTCGCAGGCGGCACCGCTGCGCGCGAAGAGATCGGATTCCGTGGTCATGGCGATGTCCCGTTATTGGCGAAGCCGAAGCATTTAGCGCTTCCGCGCGGGCAAGGGAAGGCCGTCCTATCCCATCCCCCTACGCCGGGTCGCGCCGCCAGTCGATGCGGTAGAGGTCGAAGCGGCGGTCCTTCAGGTTCTGCACCGTGCCGCCGCCGCGCGCCGTCCTGAGGTCGTCGAGGCGCAGGTCGGCGAAGGCCACCATCTCCACGTTCGGGGTGGTGTCGGCGGCGATGCCGTCGCGCGCGAAGGACACGTCGCAGGGCGTCAGGATGCAGCTTTGCGCGTACTGGATGTCCATGTTGTCGACGTTGGGAAGGTTCCCCACGTTGCCCGCCAGCACCACGAAAAGCTGGTTCTCCACGGCCCGGGCCTGGGCGCAGTAGCGCACGCGCATGTAGCTCTGCCGCTCGTCCGTGCAGAACGGCACGAACAGGATCTGCGCCCCCTGGTCGACCAGATGGCGGGCCAGTTCGGGGAACTCGCAGTCGTAGCAGACGTTGACGCCGATCGGCCCGCAGTCGGTCATGATGACCGACATCTCGGACCCGCCCTGGATGTGCCACCAATAGCGCTCGTTGGGCGTGGGATGGATCTTCGCCTGGCGGTGGATGGAGCCGTCGCGCAGGCAGACGTAGCAGATGTTCATGATGTCGCCGTTCGCTTCCCGCGTGGGATGCGAGCCGCCGACGATGTTGATGTTGTAGCTGACGGCGAGGCCGCTCAGCAGTTCCTTCAACGGCTCCGTATAGCGGGTCAGGTGGGCGATGGCCTCGGACGCCGGGATCTGTTCGTTCTCGATCGACAGAAGCTGCAGGGTGAACAGCTCGGGAAACACCACGAAGTCGGATTTGTAGTCGGCCACGACGTCGACGAAGTATTCCACCTGGGCGGCGAATTCCTCGAACGACTTCAGGCGCCGCTGCTGGTACTGGACCAGGCTGACGCGCACGGTGTCCACCGGCCGCCGGCGCTGCAGCGCCGAGACGGGCTCGGGCGCGATGTACTTCGGGTTGCGCCACGCCAGATGCGCCGCATGGCCGCCCGATTCCCGGTCCGACGGCAGGTAGTTCTCGAGCACGCCCAGGATCTCGAAGCCGTTGCGCAGTTGAAAGCCGAGCACGGCGTCGCGCAGGTTCTTGGACGTCACGGCATCCACATAGGCGGCGGGCGATCCGATCTTGCGGGACCGCCGGGCGTATCCCGGGATGCGCCCGCCGAACACGATGCCCTTGAGGTGCAGTTCCGTGGCGAGCGCCTTGCGCGCCGCGTACAGGCGCTGGCCGATGCGCAGGCCCCGGAATTCGGGATCGACGAAGACCTCCATGCCGTAAAGCCAATCGCCGCCGGGGTCGTGGCGCGCGGCGAAGCCGTTGCCCGTGATCTGGGCCCAGGTGTGGGGCGCGAAGGCGATGGCCTCGTCGATGCGGAAGGTGGCGCAGTAGCCGACCACCTGGTCCTCGTAGATGGCGACGAACTGGCCTTTCGGGAAGTTGTTGATCTGGCCGCGCAGCTGGTCCGCCTTGTAGGGCTCCATCTGCGGATAGACCTTGCGGTAAAGCTCGCGCACGGCCTCCACGTCGCCCAGCCGGGCATGGCGGACGATCAGCCTGGCCCTGGTCTCGTTGCTCTTTGCCTGCGCCATGTCTCCCTGTCTTTCACGCCGCCTCGGCGACGCAGGCGGCGAAGTCGCCGGTGATCCGCCCGCGGCGGAGCGGCACGCAGGCCTCGGGGAAGTCCCGGCGGAACGCGCCGCCGGCCGCCCGCACGCCGTCGATGAAGCGTTCCAGGTGCGCCATGGCGCCGGTCGGCAGGTCGTGGACGACGACCAGCGCGTGGTCGAGGGCCGATATCTGTTCCATCGCGGTCTCGACCCAGCCGTCCGGGTCCGCCCAGTCGCGCGGGACGGCGTTCCACAGCACGCAGGTATAGCCGCCGGCGGCCAGGTAGTCGGCCGCCGCGCGGCTGAGCAGGTGCGGGCCGAGGGCCCCGCCGCCGCCGAACGGGCGGAACGGTTTGTCCGCATGGGCGAGGCCGCCGATCAGGTCCTGGGTGCGGCCGATCTCGGCCCCGGGCACGTCCGCCCCCGGCAGCAGGCCGAGCGGCGTTTCGTGGCTGTAGGTATGGTTGGCGATCCAATGGCCCTCGGCGGCGGCCCGTTCGGCCAGCCTGCGGCCGGCCGGGTCGGCGATCTTCTTGCCCAGGACGAAGAAGGTCGCGGGCACGCCCGTGCGCGCCAGCACGTCGAGCACGCCCGGTGTCACGTCAGGCTCGGGCCCGTTGTCGAAGGTCAGGGTCACGTCGCGCATGGACGAAGCCTAGCCGATCCGGGCGCCCCAGGGAACGGCCAGGTGGTGAAGCCTAGTAACGCTCCGGCGGCGTGAAGCCGGGAAACTCCGCCCGCCGCACGGCGCGGTGCATGTAGGAAACCAGGGCGGGGTAGGGTTGCCGGTCGTGTTCCGGCAGGGGCAGCATCAATTCCACCATCAGCAGTCTCGCTTGGCCGTACTCAAAGGACATGTAGCGCCAGACATGATTGCTCAAACCGCAGAACGGGCGCCCATCCTCGTCCACCTCGCCAAGGCCCTCCTTGTCCTCGTAGGCGCCGTAGGCGACGGCGCCGCCCGGCATGGGGAGATAGCAGTCACCGCCGGGCCCCTTGCCGACGACGCCTTCCAACACTTCCCGGTACATCTCCGGCGGCGTCAGGATTTGGTTTCCGTCGTCGTCGGTCGCTTCCAGAATCTGACACTCCACGAACATGCCCGCGTGAGAGCTGTCGGTTTCCAGGCGGGCGTACCACCGAGGAACGGCGGTATCCGAATCTTCATCGACGTCCACCGACATGACTTCCGGCAAAGGGATCTTGACCCGGTCGTCGAAGTTGCAGAGATGCAGTTCCCCCAGGACTTCTTCCGCTTCCCCGCGCTCATCAAGCCGGAAGGGATCGAAAAAGGCCGCGGCGATCTCCCGCTCCATGATCTCGCGCAGCTCGACGAACTCCGGGTCGTCCATCTGCGCGTGGCTCAGGACCAGGGTCATAGCGATGATCGCCATATGCGGCCCCCGGCTGAGGAAGAAGTGCGAATGCCAGAAGCGCAGGGGTTCGCCTTCTTCCTCCACGTCATAGACGTAACGCCACCGGCACCCGTGCTCAGCCGGAAGCAAAACACTTTCGAGCAGGGGCCCGCCTCCGGGCGGTGTCTCTTTTGACATCTCTTCCGCCGTGCGTTGCATGTCCGTCGCTTCGGGCGGCAAGGGCCCGTCGCCTCCCATCCAAATGTGGTCCACCTGAATCCAGAGCGTCCCCGTGTCGGGCTCGTTGCCGTCGGCGTCCTTCTCGTAACAGCCCCAGTATCCCGGCCGGTCCTCGTCGGGCCACACCCCCCACCGCTCGGGAACGCGCAGCGTCACCTCGCCGTTCGCGACGGAAACGGTCTTCAGCTTGTGGAAGTCGCAGGCCATGGCGCACCCCGCCAAGATATCAATACGAGTTATATGTATGTTTTTATATCGTCAAACGTGTTATTGCAAGCCGCATTGAGCGTCCGGCCGGGCCGGGCGGCATTCATTGCCGAACAGGGATCAGCGCAGCGCCGCGCAGGCGCGCTGGATGCGCTGGCAGGCCTCGGTCAGTTCCGCCACCGACGACGCATAGGAAATGCGGAAGTGCGGCGACACGCCGTAGGCCCCGCCGTGCACCGTCGCCACGCCCTCGCCCTCCAAAAGGTACATGACGAAGTCGTGGTCGGTCTCGATCACCCGGCCGTCCGGCGTCGTCTTGCCGATCACCCCGGCGCAGGAGGGATAGACGTAGAACGCCCCCTTCGGCATGGGGCAGGAAATGCCCGGCGCCTGGTTGAGCATGGAGACGACGAGGTCGCGCCGTTCCTCGAACGACTTGGAGCGTTCGGCGACGTAGTCCTGCGGCCCGTTGAGGGCCGCAACGGCGGCGGCCTGGCTGATCGAGCAGGCGCCGACGGTGACCAGGCCCTGCAGCTTGTTCATCTGCTTGATCATGTCCTTGTGCGCCCCGGCGTAGCCGATGCGCCAGCCGGTCATGGAGAACGCCTTGGACACGCCGTTGACGGTCACCGTGCGCTCGAACAGGCGCGGCTCCACCCGGGCCATGGTCGCGAACCTGAGCCCGTCGAAGCAGATGTGCTCATAGACGTCGTCACTGATGACGCCGACGCGGGGATGGTCGAGCAGCACCTCGGCGAGCGCCTTCAGGTCCCGCTCCTCGTACACGGCCCCCGTCGGGTTGTTGGGCGAGTTGATCAGCAGCCAGCGCGTCTTGGGCGTGATGGCCTTGGCGAGATGCTCCGCCGTCAGCTTGAAATCGGCCTCGGGGCCGCAGGTCACCACCACGGGCACGCCGCGGGCGAAGCGCACCATGTCGATATAGGGGATGTAGAAGGGGGCCGGCAGGATGCATTCGTCGCCGACCTCGGTCCCCGCCATGAAGGCGTTGAAGATGACCTGCTTGCCGCCGTTGCCGACGATGACCTGATCGCGGGTATAGGTCAGGCCGTTCTCGCGCCTGAACTTGGCGATGACGGCGTCCTTCAGCGCGGTCGTGCCGGACACGGTGGTATAGGCGGTCTGTCCGTCGAGCGCCGCCCGGTGCGCCGCCGCGATCACGTGGTCGGCGGTGGGGAAGTCGGGCTGGCCCGAGGACAGGGCGATGATGTCCCGCCCCGCCTCCTTCATCTCGCGGGCGCGCTGCGACATCTCGGCGCTGGCCGAGGCTTCGATGCGGTCCATGCGGGCCGCGATTTCCGGATGGGTCATGGGGGTTCCTGCGGGGATTCCTGTGGCGGCGGTTCGGGCCGCCCATGGTCCCGGTTTTCGGGGAGGCGTCAAGAGGCGGCTGAAATTTTAGAAACTAAGCCTGAGAACCGTCAGGTTTCGACTGTTTGACCAAGGGGCCTTTCGTCTTGGATGTCCGTTCCGCAAATACTTCTGGTCTTCGATGATCTAAATTCTCAAGATAAAATCTGTAGTCCTCTAGGTACTCCGTCCGTTCAGGGCTAAGATAGTCGGCCTCACGCAAAAACGCTTCGAGTTCGTCGGGTGAGGGAGGATTCGAAAACCGACTGCCCAGCCTTTTCCATCGTGAATGTTCTTCGTTGGTGACATCTTTGGGAACTTGGTCTGACCCGAGAACCAGCAAGACGTAGTCATGTTTGACGAACTGATGCCAGAGGCCTTCGGCTTGTTGACGTCGACCTTCCGGCACGTCGAGACGTTCCATGAGTTCCCGAGTGATCGAAAGGAGGCGCCTTTGATTATCTTTCGGCATACCCCCCCATCGGCTGCCAGCTTGCGCGGTTGAAAGCGACACTTCAGCGAGCACCACGGCAACTTCTCGAAGGTGTTCTAGGATCATTTCAATTTCACGAACCCTGGTGGCCAGACGCTCGACTTCGACACCAAACCCTTTGATTTTCACAACGTCGGCAAAATTTGCCAATACAAAGCAGACCACCCCGGCGCCATAAGCAACACCAATTGTCACGAGATCGCGCATTCCCGTAAACAAAGCCCAGGAGCCAAAGCCGAAAAGCGTGATCCAGAGAATGTGAAAAATGGTATTTGGGAAGTATGGGCGACTTTTGCTCATGCGGCTTTTTTCAGGCATGGCCTCCCCCTCACCTTGAACTCAGGCGTTACCGCATATGGTCGCCTTTTTGTGCAACGGGTCAAGAGCTTGCGCGCAGGCTCCCGGCCTCAGCCAATCCCCCCAGCCGCCGCACCAGCGCCGCGATCTCCGGCACCCCGTCGCCGGTCTTCATGTTGGTGAAGACGAAGGGGCGCTCGCCGCGCATGCGCTTGGCGTCGCGGTCCATGACGGCAAGGTCCGCGCCGACATGGGGGGCCAGGTCCGTCTTGTTGATGACCAGGAGGTCCGAGCGGGTGATGCCCGGCCCGCCCTTGCGGGGGATTTCCTCGCCGGCCGAGACGTCGATGACGTAGATCGTGATGTCGGCCAGTTCGGGCGAGAAGGTGGCGGCCAGGTTGTCGCCGCCGCTTTCGATCAGGATCAGGTCGAGGCCCGGGAACCGGGCCCGCATTTCCTGAACGGCGGCCAGGTTGATCGACGCGTCCTCGCGGATCGCCGTGTGCGGGCAGCCGCCCGTCTCCACCCCCAGGATGCGCTCGGGCGGCAGGGCGCCGCGCCGGGTCAGGGCCTCGGCGTCCTCCTTGGTGTAGATGTCGTTGGTGATGGCGCAGATGTCGAAGGTGTCGCGGAAGGCGCGGCAGAGCTGTTCCATCAGCGCCGTCTTGCCGGAGCCGACGGGGCCGCCGACGCCGACGCGCAGCGGCCCATGGGGAGACGCGTGGGGGGATGCGGTCGTCATGATCTGAAGAGCCTCGTGTACTGGGTTTCGTGGCGCATGGCGGAAATGTCGGACAGGAAGGCGCAGCCGCCGATATCGGACATCTCCGCCGCCTCGGCCGCCCGGGCCGCGCGGGCGACGTCGGGCTCCAGCGCCGCCAGCACGCGCTGCCCGTCGGTCTGCCCCAGCGGGATCACGCGCACGCCGGCGGAAATCAGGTTGGCCGCCACGGCATGGACGAAGGCGTCGAGCGCCGGGGCGCGCGGCACCCCATGCCCGCCGGCGGCCCAGGCGACGGCGACGGGATAGGCGATATCTCCCTGCCATTCTTCGCATCCTGCATAGGACCAGCTCGCCCGCGTCGCGATCAGGAAGGCGTTGCCCTGGGCCGTGGTCTCCAGCCGCCGTTCCGACGTCGGGCAGAGGGCGACGGCGAGGGCGTTGATCTCGGCCAGCGCGGCGCGGTCCCCCGACGCGGCGGCGTCATGGCTGCGCGCGAACAGCACGGCGTCGGTCCACGCCCCGCCGTGGTGCAGCAGGTCGCGGAGCCAGCGGGCCAGCCCGTCGCGGTCGGCCACCGCGCCCGCCTCGACCGCCCATTCCAGGCCGTGGCTGTAGGCGAAGGCGCCCACGGGATAGCCCGGCGACAGCCAGGCCAGGAGCCGGTAAAGGGCCGCGCTATCCATGGGAGTGCCCGTGATCGGGGTGATGGTCATGATGCCCATGCGTGCGGCCATGGCCGTAGGCGCCGCCCTCGGGATTGAACGGCGCCTCCACATGGGCGACCCGCGCCCCCAGCCTGATCAGCATGTCCTCGATCACGTGGTCGCGGCGGATGCGCAGGCGGTCGCCCAGAAGCTCCGTCGGCAGGTGGCGGTTGCCGAGGTGCCAGGCGACGCGCAGCAGAAGGTCCGGGCCGTCGCAGGTGACCTCCAGCAGGGGTTCCTGCGCCGCGCGCACGGCGACGATGCGCCCGTCCTCCAGCACCAGGCCGTCGCCGTCGGCGAGCGCCTCGGCCTCGGCGAGGTCGAGCAGGAACGCGAGGCCGTCCGCGCCGGTCATGGCGAGACGGCGGCGGTGGCGGCCGTCGAAATCGAGCACCACCCGGTCGGCGGCCGCCCCCGACCACTCCCCTTTCCGCTTGAGCGCCGTTGCCCGGATCATCGCCGGTCTCCCTAGAACAAAAAATACCGCTGCGCCATGGGCAGCACCTCGGCGGGCTCGCAGGTCAGAAGCTCGCCGTCGGCGCGCACCTCGTAGGTTTCCGGATCGACCTCGACCCTGGGCGTCGCGTCGTTCAGGATCATCGACTTCTTGGAAATGCCGCCCCGCGTGTTCTCGACGGCCAGCAGGTCCTTGGCCACGCCCAGGTGGTGGGCGATGCCGTCGTCGAGCGCCGCCTGCGAGACGAAGGTCACGCCCGAGGCCGCCATGGACCGCCCGAAGGCCCCGAACATGGGGCGGTAATGCACGGGTTGCGGCGTCGGGATCGAGGCGTTGGGGTCGCCCATGGCCGCCGCCGCGATGGTGCCGCCGATCAGCACCATGTCGGGCTTGACGCCGAAGAAGGCGGGCGACCACAGCACCAGGTCGGCGCGCTTGCCGGCCTCGACCGAGCCGACGTGCCGGGACAGGCCGTGGGCGATGGCCGGGTTGATGGTGTACTTGGCGATGTAGCGTTTGACGCGCAGGTTGTCGTTGTCCCCCGTCTCGCCCGCCAGGCGGCCGCGCTGGCGCTTCATCTTGTCGGCGGTCTGCCAGGTGCGGATCAGCACCTCGCCGACCCGGCCCATGGCCTGGCTGTCCGACGCGATGATGGAGAACGCGCCCAGGTCGTGGAGGATGTCTTCCGCCGCGATGGTCTCCTTGCGGATGCGGCTTTCGGCGAAGGCGACGTCTTCCGGGATGTTGCTGTCCAGGTGATGGCAGACCATCAGCATGTCCAGGTGTTCCTCCAGCGTGTTCACCGTGTAGGGCCGGGTCGGGTTGGTCGAGGACGGGATCACGTTCGCCTCGCCGCAGACCTTGATGATGTCCGGCGCATGGCCGCCGCCCGCCCCTTCGGTGTGGAAGGCATGGATCGTGCGGCCCTTGAAGGCATTGATCGTGTTCTCGACGAAGCCGCTTTCGTTCAACGTGTCCGTATGGATCATCACCTGCACGTCCATGTCGTCGGCGACGGCGAGACAGCAGTCGATGGCGCCGGGGGTGGTGCCCCAGTCCTCGTGCAGCTTGAGGGCGCAGGCCCCGGCCCTGACCTGTTCGACGAGTGCCGCCGGCTGCGACGCGTTACCCTTGCCCGCGAAGGCCAGGTTCATGGGCAGGCCGTCGGCGGCCTGGATCATGCGCCCGATGTGCCAGGGCCCCGGCGTGCAGGTGGTGGCGTTGGTGCCCGTGGCCGGGCCCGTGCCGCCGCCCAGCATGGTGGTGACGCCGGACATCAGCGCCTCCTCGACCTGCTGCGGGCAGATGAAGTGGATATGCACGTCGAGGCCCCCGGCGGTCAAAATCTTGCCCTCGCCGGCGATGGCTTCCGTGCCCGGTCCGACGACGATGTCGACGCCGGGCTGGGTGTCCGGGTTGCCCGCCTTGCCGATGGCGGCGATGCGCCCGCCCGATAGCCCTACGTCGGCCTTGACGATGCCCCAGTGGTCGACGATCAGGGCGTTGGTGATGACCGTGTCGACGGCGCCCTCGGCGCGCGTCGCCTGGGACTGCCCCATGCCGTCGCGGATGACCTTGCCGCCGCCGAACTTGACCTCTTCCCCATAGGTGGTGAAGTCGCGTTCGACCTCGATGAACAGCTCCGTGTCGGCGAGCCTGACCTTGTCGCCCACGGTGGGGCCGAACATGTCCGCATAGGCGGCGCGCGAAATCCGTGCCGGCATCAGTTCGTCTCCCCCGTTTTTTGGCCGTCCAGGTCGCCCATGATCTTCTGGTTGAAGCCGTAGACGCGGCGCCCGCCCAAAAGCGGCACCAGGGTCACGTCGCGGCTCTGCCCCGGCTCGAACCGCACGGCGGTGCCCGACGCAATGTCGAGGCGCATGCCGCGCGCCTTGTCGCGGTCGAAGCTGAGGGCCGCGTTGGTTTCATGGAAATGATAATGGCTGCCCACCTGCACCGGGCGGTCGCCGGTGTTGGCGACGGTCAGGGTCACGGTCGGCTGGCCTGCGTTCAGCTCGATCTCGCCGGGCGCCGCGATGATTTCACCTGGGATCATGACGTCCTCCCTCAACGGATCGGGTCGTGGACGGTGACCAGCTTTGTCCCGTCGGGAAAGGTCGCTTCGACCTGCACGTCGTGGATCATCTCGGGAATCCCCTCCATGACCTGGTCGCGGGTGACGACATGGGCCCCCGCCGCCATCAGGTCGGCGACGGACCGCCCGTCGCGCGCGCCCTCGACCACGAAGTCGGAAATCAGCGCCACGGCCTCCGGATGGTTGAGCTTGACCCCCCGTTCCAGCCGCCGCCGCGCGACCATGGCCGCCATGGCGATCAGCAGCTTGTCCTTCTCTCTCGGTGTCAGGTTCATGGAGCCTCCCTCTTGGATCTTCTTTGATATCTACAGGTGCCAGACGCGGGGCAGCGCCCGCCCGGCCAACAGGTTCAGCAGCGGCACCAGATATGCCCGCAGGGCCCGCGTGTCGGCCGCGACGAGGCGGCAGACCAGCACGCCGGGCAGGGCGCTCGCCCCCGCCGTCGGCAGCGGATCGAGCACCGCCCGCGTCTCGGCCAATCGTTTCTCCGCTCCCTGCGCCGCGAACACCACCGTCGCCACGGCCTTCATGCCCGCCATCGTCGCGGGGCCCGCCGCGACGGCGTCGATGTCGTTCTCCAGTCGCGCCGCGTCGGCGAAAATCAGTTCGCCGTCCCGCCGCAGCCGCCAGGAATCCGTGAACGATCCCGCCGCCACCGTCTCGCCCGAGGCGACGCGGCCGAGCACCAGCGCCTCGACGGCGAGCAACGCCGCGTCGGCTTCCAGATCAACCTCAAGCGCGCGGTCGAGCCGGCCGCCGTCGAACAGGATGGTTTCCTGCGGCAGCCAGTGAAGCCGCGCGCCGGGCCCGGCGGAAAGCCGCGTTTCGACCCGCGCCGTTCCCGACGCGGCCCGGTAGATCCGCTCGCAGGCCTGGGTCGTCAGGGTCAGATGGGCCCCCGCGTCCGCCCGGGCCTCGGTTTCGTACACGTCGCCGCCCGTCAGTCCCCCGGCGGTGTTGAGCAGCACGGCCTCGATCCCCGGCGTGCCGTAAACCTTGGGCAGGCGCAGCTTGGCGCAGCCGTCCTGGTACAGGTCGGCAAGACGCGTGCAGCCGTTCTCGTCGCGGACCGCGATGCGGGCCCGGCCGCGGGCGCGTTGCAGGGGGATGGTGTCGCCGGGCCGGTCAGACGGTGAGGTGCCGTCGTACATCGTCCGCGTCCAGTTCGCTCTTGTCGCCGGCGACGATGACCTCGCCCCGGTCCATGACGGCGATGGCGTCGGCCAGTTCGTGGGCGAAATCGAAATACTGTTCGACCAGCAGGATCGCCATTTCGCCGGTCTCCCGCAAGTGGGAAACCGCGTGTTTGATGACCTTGTTGGTCTCGCCGTTGCCGTCGCCGCGCGGCGGCTCGTAGACCCGGAAAGGCGTTTCCTGGTCCTGTTTGCTGGCGCGGTCGCGCAGGAACTTGATGGCGCCGCCGATGTCCTTGATGATCGAGGGCTGGATGCCCTCGGTCGGCTCGTCCAGCACCAGCAGGCGCGGCCGCGTGACCAGGGCCCGCCCGATGGCGAGCTGCTGCTGCTGCCCGCCCGACAGGTCGCCGCCCCGGCGCCTCAGCATGTCCTTCAGCACTGGGAACAGCGCGAACACCTCGTCCGGGATGAAGCGCAGCCTGGACGGCAGGCCGGCGAACCCGGTCTCCAGGTTCTCCTGCACCGTCAGCAGGGGGAATATTTCTCGCCCCTGCGGGACGTAGGCGATGCCGCGCCGCGCCCGGTCGTAGGTGGCGAGCGGATTGAGCGACCCGCCGTCCCACAGGATGTCCCCATTGGCGATCGGGTGATGGCCGACGATGGCGCGCAAAAGCGAGGTCTTGCCGACGCCGTTGCGGCCCAGCAGGCAGGTCACCTTGCCGATCTCGGCGGTCATGCTGACGCCGCGAAGGGCCTGGGCGGCGCCGTAGAACAGGTCGACGTTACGAACTTCAAGCATCTCTCGCCTTCCTCTCCCTAGCGTCCCAGATAGACTTCGATGACGCGCTCGTCGGCGCTGACGTAGTCCAGCGTGCCCTCGGCGATGGCCGTGCCCTCGTGCAGCACCGTGACCTGGACGTCCAGGTCGCGCACGAAGGCCATGTCGTGCTCGACCACCACCACCGAATGGAGTTGGGCGATGTCGCGCAAAAGGCGCGCGGTCTCCGCCGTCTCGGCGTCGGTCATGCCGGCCACCGGCTCGTCGACCAGCAGCAGCTTGGGGTCCTGGGCCAGCAGCATGCCGATCTCCAGCCACTGCTTCTGGCCGTGCGACAGGTTGGCCGAGACCTCGCCGCGCAGGTGGCCGAGGCGGGTGATGTCGAGAATGTCCTCGATCTCCTGCCGGTCCCTGGCCGTGGTCGCGTGGAACAGAGTGTCCCAGGTCCGCCGCCCGGCCTTGAGGGCCAGCAGAAGGTTGTTCCAGACGGTGTGGTTCTCGAACACCGTCGGCTTCTGGAACTTGCGGCCGATGCCCAGGCTGGCGATCTCGGCCTCGTCCATGCGCGTCAGGTTGACGGTCTCGTCGAACAGCACGCGGCCGGAATCCGGCTTCGTCTTGCCGGTGATGACGTCCATCATGGTCGTCTTGCCCGCCCCGTTGGGGCCGATGATGGCGCGCATCTCGCCCGGTTTCACGGTCAGCGACAGGTCGCGGAGCGCCCGGAACCCGTCGAACGAAACGTTGACGTTTTCCAGGTAGAGGATGGAGCTTTTCAAGGACATGCCCTTCCCCCCTAGTCCGCTTCCTGCGGCGCGGTGCCGCGCAGCTCGCCGTCCCCGGCGTCCCGGGCCGCGCGCCGCCGGGCCATGAGATCGTCCCAGGTGCCGACGATGCCCTTGGGCAGGAACAGGGTCACGGCGATGAACAGGCCGCCCAGCGCGAACAGCCAGAATTCCGGCAGCACGCCGGTGAACACGGTCTTGCCCAGGTTGACCAGAACCGCGCCCACGGCGGCCCCCACCAGGGTTCCGCGGCCGCCCACGGCGACCCAGATCACGACCTCGATGGAATTGGCCGGCGTGAATTCCGACGGGTTGATGATGCCGACCTGGGGCACGTAGAGCGCCCCCGCCACCCCGGCCATGCAGGCCGAGAGCGTCCACACCAGAAGCTTGTAGTTCTCGGGCCGGTAGCCGAGGAAGCGGGTGCGGCTTTCCGCGTCGCGCACGGCGATCAGCACCTTGCCGAACTTGGAATTGACCAGCGCCTTGCAGATCATGAAGCCGAATGCGAGGGCGACGGCCGAAGCCATCAGAAGGCCGGCGCGGGTGCTACCCGCCTGCACGTCGAAGCCCAGAATGTCCTTGAAGTCGGTCAGGCCGTTGTTGCCGCCGAAGCCCATGTCGTTGCGGAAGAAGGCGAGCATCAGCGCGAAGGTCAGCGCCTGGGTGATGATCGAGAGATACACCCCGGTGACGCGCGAACGGAAGGCGAACCAGCCGAACACGAAGGCCAGCACGCCCGGCACCGCCACCACCATCAGGGCCGCGAACCAGAACTGATCGAAGCCGTACCAGAACCAGGGCAGTTCCTTGTAGTTCAGGAACACCATGAAGTCGGGCAGGACCGGATCGCCGTAAACGCCGCGGGTGCCGATCTGGCGCATCAGGTACATGCCCATGGCATAGCCGCCGAGCGAGAAGAACGCCGCGTGGCCGAGCGACAGCACGCCGCAGAAGCCCCAGACGAGGTCGACGGAGAGCGCCAGCAGGGCGTAGCAGAGGTACTTGCCGACCAGCGAGACCACATAGGTCGGCACGTGCAGGGGATGGCCCGGCTGCGTCGTCAGGCTGAGCACCGAGACGACGAGCGCGGCCGTGAACAGAACGGCCAGGAACATCCAGGCCCGGCGGTCGAACCCGCCCTGGAGAAGCCTGAGGGTCATCATGTCTCGATCGCCCGGCCCTTGAGGGCGAACAGGCCCCGGGGACGCTTCTGGATGAACAGGATGATGAAGACGAGGACCAGGACCTTGCCCAGCACCGCGCCCGCGTAGGGTTCCAGAAACTTGTTGGCGACGCCCAGGGTCATGGCGCCGACCAGGGTGCCCCACAGATTGCCGACGCCGCCGAACACCACGACCATGAAGCTGTCGATGATGTAGCTTTGGCCCAGGTTGGGGCTGACGTTGTCGATTTGGCTGAGCGCCACGCCGGCGATCCCGGCGATGCCCGAGCCGAGGCCGAAGGTCACGGCGTCGACCCAGCTGGTGCGGATGCCCATGGCCCCCGCCATGCGGCGGTTCTGGGTGACGGCGCGCATCTGCAGGCCCAAGGGCGTCTTCTTCAGCACCGCCATCAGGGCGAACAGCACGGCGAGCGCGAACACGATGATCCACAGCCGGTTGTAGGTGACGGTCAGGTGGCCGACCTCGAACGCGCCGGACATGAACTCAGGCGCCCCCACTTCGCGGTTGGTCGGCCCGAAGATGGTGCGCACGGTCTGCTGCAGGACCAGCGAGAGGCCCCAGGTCGCCAAGAGGGTTTCCAGCGGCCGGCCGTAGAGAAAGCGGATGATGCCGCGCTCGATGGCCATGCCCACGGCGCCCGCGACCAGGAAGGCGAGCGGCACGGCGATCAGCAGGGAATAGTCGAACAGCCCCGGCAGCGAGGTACGGATGACCTCTTGCACCATGAAGGTCACGTAGGCGCCGATCATCACCATCTCGCCGTGCGCCATGTTGATGACGCCCATGACGCCGAAGGTGATGGCGAGGCCGATTGCCGCCAGCAGCAGGACCGAGCCGAGGGAGAGGCCGTACCACACGTTCTGCGCCGCGCTCCACAGCTCCAGCGTCTGGCGGATCGACTTGGCCGTCGCCTCGGCGGCGGCCTTCACCGCGCCCTCGGTCTGCGCGGCAGCGGCCAGCGCCACGGAAAGGGCGTCGCGGTCGCCGCGTTCCTCGATCACCTTGAGGGCGGCGACCTTGTCGGCCTCGGGCACGTCGGATTTCAGTTGCACGGCGGCCCGCGCCTGACGCATGGCCTCGCGCACACGGTCGTCCGTCTCCTTGAGGATGGCGGCGTCGAGGGCGGAAAGGGCGTCCGGGTCCTGGGACTTGAACACGGCCGCGGCCGCCTTGAGGCGCACGGCCGGGTCCTTGGAGAGAAGCGTCAGGCCGCCCAGCGCCGCCTTCAACTCGCGGCGCAGTCGGTTGTTCACGCGGATTTTCTTGACGGCGAAGGTGTCGGCCGTGCCGGCTGTCCGGCCGGTCAAGGGATCGATGAGGGCGAAGCCGCCCTCGGCCTTCTTCGTGATGAAGACTTTCTTGTCGGATTGCCGGACGTAAAGACCGCCGGCCAGCAGGGCCTCCAGCGCGGGGACGACGCGGTCGTCGCCGGTGGCCGCCAGGGCCTGGATCTGCTTCGCCGTGTCGGCAAACCCGCCGGTGCCCAGCGCGTCGATGCGCGCCTGGAGGCTGTCGTCGGCCGCCCGGGCTGGACCCGTGGGGATCAGCCAGGCGAGGGCCAGGAAAAGGACCAGTGAATGGATCGTTCGCGCCATGGACCTGCCGCCGTTGCCAGGTTGTCGGATGCGGAAGACTTGGGAAGTCCGGGGGGCGGGGCGACGGCCCCGCCCGCCCGTGTGGTCTGTCTGCGTCACCTGCGTGACCGGGTACCGGCTCAGGAACCCTGGCCGCCGCACTTGCCGGTCTTGACGTTGAAGTTGCCGCAGGCAAGGGGCTTGCGCCAATCGGCGATCAGGTCCTTGGAGCCCGGCAGGAAGTCTGACCAGGCGTCGCCCGGCACCAGGCCCGGCGTGGAGGACACGGTCTCGAACTGGCCGTTGGCCTGGATCTCGCCGATCAGCACCGGCTTGGTGATGTGGTGGTTCGGCATCATGGCCGACACGCCGCCGGTCAGGTTCGGCACGGTGACGCCGACGATGCTGTCGATGACCGCGTCCGGCGCCGTCGTCCCGGCGATCTCGACCGCCTTCACCCACATGTTGAAGCCGATGTAATGGGCCTCCATGGGGTCGTTGGTCACGCGCTTCGGGTTCTTGATGAAGGTCTTCCACTGCTTGATGAAAGCCGCGTTTTCCGGCGTGCTGGCGGACATGAAGTAGTTCCAGGCCGCCAGGTGGCCGACCAGGGGTGCCGTGTCGAGACCGGCCAGTTCCTCTTCGCCGACGGAGAACGCGACGACGGGGATGTCCTCGGCCTTGATGCCCTGGTTGGCCAGTTCCTTGTAGAACGGCACGTTGGCGTCGCCGTTGATGGTCGAGACGACGGCGGTCTTCTTGCCGGCCGAACCGAACTTCTTGATGTCGGCGACGATGGTCTGCCAGTCGGAATGGCCGAACGGCGTGTAGTTGATCATGATGTCCGACGCGGCGACACCCTTGGCCTTGAGGTAGGTCTCGAGAATCTTGTTGGTGGTGCGCGGATAGACGTAGTCGGTGCCGGCCAGGACCCAGCGCTTCACGCCTTCCTGCTTGGCCAGGTAGTCGACGGCCGGGATCGCCTGCTGGTTCGGCGCGGCGCCGGCGTAGAACACGTTCTTCTGGCTTTCCTCGCCTTCGTACTGCACCGGATAGAACAGGACCGAGTTCAGTTCCTCGAACACCGGCAGCACGGACTTGCGCGACACCGACGTCCAGCAGCCGAACACCACGTCGACCTTCTTGACCTCGATCAGCTCGCGGGCCTTTTCCGCGAACAGCGGCCAGTTGGACGCGGGATCGACGACGACGGCTTCCAGCTTCTTGCCGAGCAGGCCGCCCTTCTTGTTCTGCTCCTCGATGAGCATCAGCATGACGTCCTTCAGCGTGGTTTCGCTGATCGCCATGGTGCCCGAGAGCGAGTGAAGGATGCCGACCTTGATGGTGTCGGCGGCCTGCGCGACGGACGCCGTCATCGCGGCCGCGGTCAGGGCGATGGCCGCCGCTGCCCCCCGGAAATAGGTTTTCATGATATCGCCTCCAAATAAGGAAATGTTGCTGCGTTGCGGCATACCTAATGGCAATCGTCGTGCCAAACCGCGCCGGATCCGGAAATTGATGTTTTATTGTTTTTCATCAATGAAATAGATGGACAGGCCCGGCCGGCGTCCCGACCGGCCGGGGATATATTATGACTACGTATTATGCAGATATGAAATTTTGCATAATATTTAGTCATATAAGCGTGGCGCCGGCCCGGCCGTTTTCCCCGCCCGGTCGACAAAACGGACAAATGACAAATCCGTTGCGGTCAGGTTATAGGTCGCCCGCACTATCGATTGTGACGATACCAGCCATTGATTTACTCTATTACCTGCGCGACACCCCGCCCAGGAATCCATCGGAGGCCCCATGATCACGTCCCACCGCGAGCCCCTGTCCCCCCAGCCCGAATCCCTCACCAAGGCCGGCAAGCTGCGCCGGATGCTGACCTCGCCGGAGCTTGAGTTCATCATGGAGGCGCACAACGGCCTGTCGGCGAAGATCGTCGAGGAGGCCGGCTTCAAGGGCATCTGGGCCTCGGGCCTCAGCATGTCGGCGGCCTTGGGCGTGCGCGACAACAACGAGGCCTCGTGGACCCAGGTCCTGGAGGTTCTGGAGTTCATGGCCGACGCCACGACGATCCCGATCCTGGTCGACGGCGACACCGGCTGGGGCAACTTCAACAACATGCGCCGCGCCGTCGCCAAGTTCTGCCAGCGCGGCATCGCCGGCATCTGCATCGAGGACAAGCTGTTCCCCAAGACCAATTCCTTCATCGGCGAGGGCCAGCCGCTGGCCGACAAGGACGAGTTCGCGGGCAAGATCAAGGCCGGCAAGGACAGCCAGACGGACCCGGACTTCTGCATCGTCGCGCGGCTCGAGGCCTTCATCGCCGGGCGCGGCCTGAACGAGGCGCTCGACCGCGCCCATGCCTATGCCGAGGCCGGGGCCGACGCCGTGCTGTGCCATTCCAAGCTGGCCACCGCGGACGAGATCATGGCCTTCATGCGCCAGTGGGACAATCGCGTGCCGGTCGTGATCGTGCCGACCAAGTACTACGCCACGCCGACGGACGAATTCCGCAGGGCCGGCATCTCGCTGGCGATCTGGGCCAACCACAACCTGCGCGCCGCGATCACGGCCATGCGCGAGACCACGGCCCGCATCCTGCGCGAGGAAAGCCTGGCCGGCGTCGAGCCCAACATCACCACGGTCTCCGAGATTTTCGAGATTCAGGGCAACGACGAGCTGAAACGAGCCGAGGCGCGCTATCTGCCGAAGACCGAGGCGCGCCGCGCCGTGGTCCTGGCCGCCAGCCGAGGCAAGGCCCTGGGCGCACTGACCGCCGACCGCCCGAAATGCATGATCGACGTGCGCGGGCGGCCGCTGCTGGCGCGCCTGACCGACACGTTGAAACAGTCGGGCATCCGCGACATCACGGTCGTGCGCGGCTATGCCAGGCACATGATCAACCTGCCCGGCATCCAGACCGTGGACAACGACTTCTATGACAAGACCGGCGAGGTCGGCAGCCTGGCCTGCGCCAGGGACGCGGTCCAGGGCGATTGCGTCATCGCCTACGGAGACATCCTGTTCCGCCACCACCTGCTGGACAAGCTGTTCGAAACGCCGGGCGACATCATCGTGGTGGTCGACGGCCAGTGGCGGGCGCGCGGCGACGAACACCAAGGCGACGACGCTGAAACGGTCTGGGTGCGCGACTTCGCCGAATGCTCGATCCCCTTCGCCGCCGACTTCATGGACGAGGACGCGCCCGTGACCCTGACGCGCATGGGCCCGGACCTGGCCGAGGCCGCGATCTCGGGCGAATGGGTCGGCCTCGCCCGCGTCACGGAAAAGGGCGCGGAATTGGTGCGCGGCGAAATCGATGCCATGCTGGCCGAGGGCCTGAGCAAATCGGGCCTGCCCGAGCTTTTCTCCCGCCTGGTCGCCAAGGGCCACGCCATTTCCGTCGCCTACGTGGCCGGACAATGGATGGACATCGACCAGGCGGCCGACCTGAACCAGGCGAAACTGTTCCTGTAGAAAACCAGGCCACCCTCCCTCTCCCCCGGACGGGGGGAGAGGGCCGGGGTGAGGGGGCAGTCCGGTCGACATTCCCCTCACCCACTGCGGCTAAAGCCCTTACGGGCTTGAGCCTCGTTGCCCTCTCCCTTAAGGGAGAGGGAACTGGTTTCTGACCCTTGCCCCGGAGCCCCGCCATGATCGACGCCGACGACTTCCTGACCCCGCTGCGCGCGCGGGGATACGACTTCTTTACCGGCGTGCCCTGCTCGTTCCTGACGCCGCTCATCAACAAGGTGGTCGGCGCCTCGGCGGGCCAGGGTTCCGGCAGCGGTGGCAACGCCCGCATGGACTACGTCCCCGCCGCCAGCGAGGGCGAGGCCGTGGCGATCGCTTCGGGCGCCTGGCTGGCCGGGCGCGGGACGGTGGTGATGTTCCAGAACTCAGGCCTGGGCAATGCGGTCAACCCGCTGACCTCGCTCAACCATCCGTTCCGCATCCCGTCCCTGGTCGTCACCACCTGGCGCGGCGGCCCGGGCCTGAAGGACGAGCCGCAGCACGAACTGATGGGCGAGATCACGCCGGACCTGCTGGACGTCATCCGCGTCCCCCACCTGCCCTTCCCGACCGAGGCCGAAGCGGTCACGCCCGCCCTCAAGGTCGCCACGGGCTACATGGAAACGGAGAACCTGCCCTTCGCCTTCATCATGGAACAGGGCGGCGTGAAGGACGACGGCCTGGACGCCACGCCCATGCCCGCCCCCGACCTGGGCCCGGTGACGGACCTGTTCACCGGCGCAGACCTGCCGGGGCGCATGAAATCCATGGAAGCGGTGCTTGAGGTTCTGCCCGACGACGCCGGCATCATCGCCACCACGGGCAAGTGCGGGCGCGAACTGTTCACCATCGAGGACCGCAAGCAGCACCTGTATCAGGTGGGCTCCATGGGCGGGGCCGCCGGCATGGGCCTGGGCGCGGCGCTCAACGTCACCTCTCCGATCATCGTGTTCGACGGCGACGGGGCGGCCCTGATGAAGCTGGGCACCCTGGCGACCATCGGCAGCATGGCGCCCCGCAACCTCATCCATATCGTGTTCGACAACGGCACCTACGATTCCACGGGCGGCCAGCCGACCACGGCGCCCGCCGTGCGCTTCGCCCGCGTGGCGCAGGCCTGCGGCTATGCCGCCGGATGGGAAGCGGACGGCCTGGACGGCCTCAAGCAGGCGGTGGCGGAGGCCCTGAAGACCCCCGGCCCGCACCTGATCCACATGAAGATCGCCCCCGGCTCCATGAACAACCTGGGCCGCCCAACGGTGACGCCGCCCGAGGTCGCCCGCCGGTTCCGCGATTTCCTGGCGCCCTACCGCAAGGACGCCGTCTGACGGTCCCGGGGGCCCGGACCTTGCCGTTCCTGCGCCCTTTCGTGGGACAGGCCCATGTAGAGGCTGACGCACATGACCAGCAGGACCACCGTGAACGGCAGGCCGACGCAGATGGCGGCGGCCTGCAGCGCACCCAGCGCGTCCGACCCGCCGCCGAACAGCAGCACCCCGGCGACCACGCCCTCGATCACGGCCCAGAAGATGCGCTGCGGCACCGGGGCGTCCAGCTTGCCGCCGGCGGTGATGCTGTCGATGACCAGCGAGCCCGAGTCGGACGAGGTGATGAAGAACACCAGCACCAGGCAGATGGCGACGAACGAGGTGACGTCGGCGAGCGCCAGATTGTCCAGCATCTGGAACATGGCGAGCGACACGTCCTCCAGCCCGCCGGCGAGGGCGCCCATCTCGGCCCGCACCTGATAGAGGGCCGAGCCGCCGAACACGGACATCCAGACGAACGTCACCAGGGTCGGCACCAGCAGGACGGCGATCAGGAATTGCCGGACCGTACGACCCTTGGACACGCGGGCGATGAACATGCCGACGAACGGCGACCAGGAAATCCACCACGCCCAGTAGAACACGGTCCAGCCGTGGAGAAATTTCTCGTCCTCGCGCCCGATCCAGTTGCTGAGCGGCACGATGGTCTCCAGGTAGTTCTCGCCGGTGTGGACGAGGCTGGTGAGGATCGCCGCCGTCGGTCCGACGACCAGGACGAAGGCCAGCAGCAGCGCCGCCATGGACATGTTTATGTTCGACAGCACCTTGACCCCGCCGTCGAGCCCGCGCACCACCGAGAGCACGGCTATCGAGGTGACGCCGACGATGATGGCGATCTGCGTGTTGATGGTGTTGGGGATGTCGAACAGGTAGTGCAGGCCGCTGGCCGCCTGCTGCGCGCCGAAGCCCAGCGACGTCGCCAGACCGAACAGGGTCGCGAACACGGCGATGATATCGACCGCGTGCCCGACCCAGCCCCAGGTGCGGTCCTTCATCAGCGGGTAGAAGCCGGACCGTATGGTCAGCGGCAGGTCCTTGTTATAGGTGAAGAAGGCGAGCGACAGCCCGACCACGGCGTAGATGGCCCAGGGATGGAGGCCCCAGTGGAACATCGTGGCGCCCAGGGCCGCGTCGGCACCGCCCGGCGTGCGCGGCTTCACACCCAGGGGCGTGCCGTGCCAGTTGGTGTAGTAGGCGGTGGGTTCGGCCACCGACCAGAACATGAGCCCGATGCCCATGCCCGCGGCGAACAGCATGGCGAACCACGACCACGTCGAGAATTCCGGCTTGGCGTCGTCGCCGCCCAGCCGGATACGCCCCACGGGCAGGAAGATCAGCGCCAGGCAGAAAATGACGAAGACGTTGGCGGCGGCCATGAACAGCCAGTCGAAATGATCGATGGACCAGGTCTTGGCGCCGTCGAAGATCTCCTTGGCCGGACCCGGCGAAATCAGCACGCCGATGACGAACGAAACCACGAATAGGGCGGAAATCCAAAACACCGGATGGTGAATATCCATCCCGAACTTTTGTATATTGTCCTGTCCGACTTCGTAGTCCGTATCGTAAATGTCCTCCACGAATTCGTCCTCAAGTCTGTTGCATGATTTTCCTGCCCTACTTTCAGCATAGCGAATTCCTGGACGGTCCGTGAACCCCCGGGGCGGTTGTTCCCGGATTTTCGGCGTTTTCGACCGTCCGGGATCGCGGGCGGGCGGCGGCCGACGACCCTATGGGCGCCCGGCAAGCCGCCAGGCGATGCGCTTGCGCGCGTAGTCGAGCCCGAAGATCAGGGGGGCTCCCAGCCATGCGATTCCGTAAATCGCCGGGTCCACGGGCCCCGTGCCCAGCACGGTCGCCACGGCCGGAACGTAGAGCAGCACCCAGGAGAACACCGCCTCGAACAGCACGCCGGCGACCAGCAGGCCGTTGCGGAACGCGCCCGCGTCCACGCCCGACCCGTACTGCGCGCGGCGGCCGAACAGGTTGCCGATCTGCATCAGGAGAATCGACGACAGCGCGATCCCCGTCGCCGAGCGGTAAAGGGGATCGTCCGACGCCAGGTCCTCGCCCCAGGTCCAGCCCCCGGCATGAAGGACCCAGAAGAACAGCGAAATGGAGAACGCGGCCTCGATCAGCCCCAGAAATCCATAGCTATGGGCGATCATTGGCCGGTTCAGGAGGCTGCCCTTCCTTGACCGCGGCGGCTGGCGCATGGTCTCCGGGTCCGGCTTTTCCTGGCCCAGCGCCATGGACGGCACGATGTCGGTTCCCAGATCGATGGACAGGATCTGGATCACCGTCAGGGCCAGCGGCACCGGGAACAGCATGTACAGCAGGTAGGGCACGATCTCGGGACCGTTGGACACCAGCACATAGTTGGTGAACTTGCGGATGTTGCCGAAGATGGTGCGGCCTTCCTCGATCCCGGCGACGATGGAGGCGAAGTTGTCGTCCAACAGGATGACCTGCGCCGCCTCGCGCGCCACGTCCGTGCCGCCCCGGCCCATGGCGATGCCGATGTCGGCGGACTTGAGCGCCGGCGCGTCGTTGACGCCGTCGCCGGTCACCGCCACGACCCGGCCCATCTGGTGCAGGGCGGTGACGATCTTCATCTTCTGTTCGGGCGTGGTGCGGGCGAACACGGTCGCCCCCCGTTCCAGGCGATCGACCACGTCGCGCCCGCGCATCCCGGCCAGTTCGGCGCCGGTGACCGTCGCGGCCCCCGGCGCCACGTCGGCGCCCACCATGCCCGCCTGGCGGGCGATGGCCTCGGCCGTCGCCGGATGGTCGCCGGTGATCATGATCATGGTGATGCCGGCGGTGCGGCACGTGGCGACGGCGTCCGGCACCTCGGGCCTGAGCGGGTCTTCCAGCCCCAGGAACCCGAGCAGCGAAAGATCCCGTTCGAGGGCGTCCTGATCCGGCGCCGCGTCGCCTTCGGCCAAGTCCCGCACCGCGACGGCGATGACCCGCTGTCCCCCGGCCGCCATCGCCGCCATGGCGCAGTCGGCGGCCTGCAGCGTCGCCGCGTCGGCCGTGACCAGGGAACGCAGGGCCTCCCACGCCCCCTTGACGGCAAAGCGGGTTCGCGCGCCCGAGGCCCAGACGCCGGCGGCACGGCGTTTTTCCACGTCGAAGGCGAAGTGCCGGCCGACCGCGCCCATGACCGCCGCCGCGTCGCCGCCCCGCGCCGCGAACCGCTCGGCCACCGCCTGGTCAAGGGGATCGCCCGACCAGCCTTCCGTGCCTGCTTCCAGGTCCGAGGCGGCGAGGGCGGCTTCCAGGCAGGAGCGTTCCGCCTCCCCGCCCAGGTCCGTCCCGTCCGGCGCGGCGACGCGGGTCACGCTCAGGCGGTTCTCGGTCAACGTGCCCGTCTTGTCCGTGCAGATGACGTGGACGGCGCCCAGCGCCTCGACCGCGTTCAGGCTTTTCACCAGGACGTTGCGCCGGGCCATGCGCAGGCTGCCCATGGCGAGCGACAGGGTGAAGGTGGGCAGCAGGCCCTCGGGCACGTTGGCGACGATGATCCCCATCATGAACACAAGGTTGACCCACAGCGAACGCCCCGTGACCACGCCATAGGCGAAGAACGCCAGGCCCATGGCGACGGCGATCACCGTCAGCACCCGCACCATGTGGGCGGTCTCGGCCTCGAGCGGCGAGACGGTGCGCGGAATATCGCGCGACAGCATGGCGATGCGGCCGAACTGGCTGCGGAACCCGGTGGCGAAGACCACGGCGCGGCCCGCCCCGCGCAGCACCGTGCAGCCCGCGAACGCCAGGTTGTCGGCTTCCGTGAGTTCGGCGTCCGACGCCCCGGAACGCAGGGCCACCGGGATCGCCTCGCCGGTCAGCGGCGCGTTGTTGATGATCAGGTCGTGGCAGTCGACCAGGCGCGCGTCGGCGGGCACGCGGTCGCCCTCGCGCAGCAGGATCACGTCGCCGGGCACCAGATCCTCGGCGGCGATCTCGGCCTCGGTCCCGCCGCGCAGCGCCAGCACGCGGCGCGGCAGGAACTTTCTCAGTTCCTCCATGGCGCGCTCGGCACGGAATTCCTGGACGAAGCTGAACAGCGCGTTGAGCGCCGACACGCCCAGCAGCGCCCAGCCCAGGACGTCCATGCTTTCGCCCGGCTGGACATGGTCGGCGACGAAGCAGATGCCGGCCGACACGTCCAAAAGCAGGGTGAAGAAGTTGGTGAACTGGCGGGCCAGGCTTTTCAGCCACCACAGGCCGCGCTTGGCCTCCAGGGCGTTGGGGCCGACTTCCGCCCACCGTGCCGCCGCCTCGTCCTCCGACAGCCCCTCGGGCCGGGAGTTCAGGTGGACGAAGACGTCCTCGGCCGGGATGCTCTGGACCTTGCCGGGCATTCAGGCCGATCCTTGATTTTCGGGGCCGCGATAGATCGCGACGTCGCAGGGCGTGTCGCGGACGATGATCTCCAGCGGATCGCCGAAGGTCAGCCCGCCCGACAGACTGGCGCGCGCCGCCTCCAGCGCGATCAGGTCGGTGCGCTGGCGCCCGGCGTCGAGCAGGACCTCGCGCACCCAGTCGTCGGACACGCGGACGGCGGCGTCGACGCGGACCCGCGTGAGATCGATCTCCGCCACGATGTCGCGTTCCACCGCTTCCAGGTAATCCAGCGCCTTGTGCCGGAGGGCGCCCGCCCGTTCCGCGTCCAGGCGCCGGAACCTGAACGTACCGACCTCGACGACGTGCAGCAGGTGCAGTTCCGACAGCGCCGGCGCCAGCAGGGCGAGAAGGCGGTGCGCCGCCCGCACGCCCGGCCGGTGCCCCGCGACCGGCAGCAGCAGGCGCTGCGCCGCGCCGAGCAGGCCCGGCTGCACCACCCGAAGCGCCACGGTCGTGAAATGCTGATCGTCGAGCAGCCGTTCGGACACCGTGCCCTTTAGGTATCCCCGGCGCCCGCCCCGGGCGCGCAGGCCGCACACCACAACGGTGTCGGCGCCCTCGGGCAGGCGCGCCTTCAGCCCGCCGTAGATGCCGCCGCGCATGGGCAGGATGTCGACCTCGGCCGCCACTTCGGCCAGGCCGGCGATGCGCCGGATGTTGCCGAGCTTTTCCGCCAGCGCCGCGCCGGAGACGTCCGTGGTCTCCACGTGCAGGACGTGGAGGACATGCCCTTCCCGCGCCGCGAAATTGACGGCATAGCGGGCGATCCAATCGCCGTTCACCGACCCGTCATAGGCAAGGAAGATCGCCATCGCGCGCTCCGACCCGCAGTCTCGACGGCCGTCAGCCTACTCCCTGTCCGCGACGGGCGTCTTGATCTTGCGCAACGGGGTTGCATCTCGTGCAAAAGAGGCGCGCGGGGAACGGCGGCGGGTCGACTTTTCTGGAAGATTGCCCCGGCATGCAATCCATCCGCGCCGCGCAATCCCCGGTGGCGCGCGGGCCCGCC
>Ga0210019_1001002_pt1 | contig 31751 bp, 23 predicted proteins | sample CryGeyCG2114_020_2_FD_183969 | JGI IMG/M metagenome (GOLD analysis project Ga0210019, IMG submission 183969) | Groundwater microbial communities from aquifer - Crystal Geyser CG11_big_fil_rev_8/21/14_0.20 (SPAdes) (version 2) | ecosystem: Environmental > Aquatic > Deep subsurface > Groundwater ...
GTGAAAACGGGAATCCAGTCCGAATGGATCCCCAATCCAAAGCGCTTCGCTTTCGGTTGAGGATGACTGGAGGGAATGGATCCCGCATCAAGTGCGGGATGACGGGAGGGGTCATCCCCGCGTTTTTTTTATCATTCCCGTGAAAACGGGAATCCAGTCCGAATGGATCCCCAATCCGAAGCGCTTCGCTTTCGGTTGAGGATGACTGGAGGGACTGGATCCCGCATCAAGTGCGGGATGACAAAAAGGAATGTGGATCCCCAATCCAAAGCGCTTCGCTTTCGGTTGAGGATGACAAGGGGGCAGTCGGTTGAGGATGACAAAGGGGTGGAATGATATTTTGCGTAAGTTGTGAAATTAGAAATTTGTTTGTGCTATTTTGTGCTATAATGTATTAAAAGGAGGTGTGATTGAGTTTTTTTGCTTGGTACTATTTCACCGGATTTTTGCAGGTGGCAAAGATTGGTTTGTCAGTGATAATTTTAATGGTGGAAAATTTTAGTCTGCTGGAACTGGCGCGCACCCTGCTCTACCCTTGGAGACGCGATGTTGTCCGACCAATCCACCCCACTCTGCAAATAATTTTTCAAGTGATAGCGCTCAATCTTGCCGCGCGCTTTTTTGGCTTTATCGTTCGCTTTTTCACTCTTTTAGCTGGGCTAATCATCACTACTGTAACCGTTCTGCTGGTCGCGTTAGCGCTGGTTATTATGATAATTTTACCAATTTCTTTACCAATTTGTATCATCGCAACCGTCCTTTTAATTGCCCACAATCCCCTGTCTATTTGGGGCTACCTAATTTTATCAACCAGCACTGGAATTATCTATCTCACCTGGCTGATTTATCAAAAAGGTTTTATCGAAAACCCGCCCCTGCCGGAAACGCTCGAAAACGCATTAGCTCGGCTCCACCGCGAAGAAAGGGTTAATCTAGCGCCGTTTTTAACTTTTGAAGCGCGCAAGATTTTTAGCCAAAGCAATAATTTTACTATTTTGCGCAAACATTTGTTATCAAGCGTCAAGGCGCGTTTTATTTTTTCGCGCGCGCAAATCAATTTAAACAATCTAGCTGAAAGTTCTAACCAACCCATCCGTTCCCAAGAATTTTTACTGACAGCCGGCGAATTCGCTGTGATAGAAAAACATAATCAGATTGAAATCGGCGATTTAATTCTAGCTATGACGCGCTTTGACCGACTGCTCCAAGCGCGCCTCACCAAAAGCGGATTAACCATTGAGGACTTGCAAGACATTGTTTTCTGGCAAACCAATCTATGGAAACGGATAAACCCTCCCTCCCCCTTGCTTAACCCCAACCAAATTAAAACCACTGGCGGTATAGCCAAAGATTGGGCTTCGGGCTATACGCCATTTATGGACGAATATTCCAACGATCTCACTGACCTAGTGAATCGGCAAGATATGGATATGGTTTTTAAAGCCCACAAAGATGTTATCCAAAAAATTGAAACAATTTTAGCCAGAAACGGGCGACACAATGTCCTATTGCTGGGCGCTCCCGGAGTTGGTAAAAGGAATACTATACTGGGATTTTCGCGCGAAGTTTTAATCGGCAAAACTCTTCGCCCTTTGGCGCACAAACGAGTGGTGGAACTGGATATCAACCGAATTTTAGCTGGTCCGCAAGGTCCGGGGGCTCTAGAAGAAAGACTGGTTCAAATTTTTTCCCAAGCCATCAACGCTGGCAATGTAATCATTTTTCTAGATCAGATAGAACGGCTCCTCGATGCTGGCAAAGGAGAAGCTGGCGCGGTTAATGCCAGCCAAGTGCTCTTGCCATTTTTAAGCTCAAATCGCCTGCAACTGGTAGCCACCACCTCGCCCGGCGCGTATCACCACTTTACCATCAATCACCCTGAATTGACTGACGCGTTTGAAAAAATTGAAGTGGCAGAGCCCAGCGCCCAGCAAATCCTCCGGATTTTAGAGGAAACCGCCACTGAAATGGAAATTCGCTACAATATGATGATTACTTTCAACGCAATCCGCGAAATCATCCGCCAAGGCGATCGCCTTATTCCAAATAAAAATTTTCCGCAAAAAGGCATTGATCTGATGGATGAAATTGGCGCGTATTGCTCTCAGGCGGGTTTGCGCGTTGTCACCCGTGAAATAGTTGACCAATACTTGAGTAAAAAAACCAAAATACCGGTGGGCGCCACTGAAGAGAATCAAAAAGTGATGCTTTTGAATCTGGAAAAAATCATACACCAAGAAATCATCAACCAAGACAGTGCTGTCAGCCAAGTTGCCAGTAGTTTGCGTCGCGCCTCCTCCGGGGTAAGCCGACAAAATCGTCCGATGGGAAATTTTCTTTTTATGGGTCCAACCGGAGTGGGAAAAACCGCTTTGTCAAAAGCGCTGGCAAAAAGTTTTTTTGGCTCGCCCAAAAATATGCTCCGTTTTGATATGAGCGAATATCAGGAGATTGACGACATTGAACGGCTGATTGGATCGGAAACTGCAGGCGCGCCCGGACTTTTGACCAGCCAAATCGCTGAACATCCTTACACCTTGGTTTTGTTTGATGAAATCGAAAAAGCCAATAAAAATATCCTGAATTTATTTTTGCAACTTTTAGATGAAGGCGAGCTGACCGACAGCTTTGGGCAAAAAGCCAGTTTTAAAAGCGCGCTTATCATCGCCACCTCAAACGCAGGCAGTAATTTTATTCGCCAAGCGCTAGCTGATGGCAAGCAAATGGCGGAAATACAAAAAGATTTACTCAACGAAATTCAAAATCAAAATATCTTTGCGCCCGAATTTCTCAACCGCTTTGACGGAGTAATCGCCTTTCGCAGTTTAACCCTTGACGAATTAAAAGAAGTGGTAAAAATTCAAGTCCGAGATTTAAACAAGCGGTTAGCGGATAAAAATATCGTGGCTCAATTAACCGACGGGGCGATCGTCAAAATGGCGCTCATTGGACAGGATGTAGAATACGGCGCGCGGGCGCTCGAGCGCGCGATGCAAGACAAGATTGAAAATCTGCTGGCAAATTTAATCTTGACCAATAAAATTTCCCGCGGTCAAACTTTAATAATTGACGAGGGAATGATACAATGAATTTAACTAAGAAATAATAATGAAAAATTTAAATTAAAAACCTAAAAAATTTAAAAAATAAATGTTTTGATTTTACGATTTTGACTATTAAATTTCGCGAGTAATAAATACAAAATCCGAATAATAAAATGGTTACATCAAATATTTAACCAATAAGGGTAAAAAAATCAATTTTAATTTAATTTATTCATTCTACGTTTTAAATTATTATTTATAATGCCTCAATACAAAGTTCCGCAAAATCTGGATCTGCCTGACAAGATTTTAGGACCGCTGACACTAATCCAGCTGGGCTATCTTTTGATTGGCGGAATGATCGCCTACTCTATTTATCGGATTGGCAACCTTATCTTAACGATTTTAATTGCTCTGCCTATTTTGATTTTGACCCTTGGGGTGGCTTTTGTCAAAGTCCAAAATCAACCGTTTGGCAAATTTGTTTTCAATTTTATTTTATTCGCCATCAACCCAAAAACCCGCGTCTGGCACAAGGGCAATACCAATGCAACAGTGAAAATTGATACAAACCAAATTGCCACCACCAAAGCCAAAGTAATTCATAAAAGTTTAAACCAAGGGAATTTAACAAGAGTCAGCCACATATTGGATGAATGAAAAAAAACTACGCAGATACACAAATAACACAAATCTCACAGATATCAAATAAACCTTGGAATATAAGCACAAAAATCAAATACTATAGTTTTAAAACTTTAAAATTTGAGATGTAACTTTGAGATTTATTCACATCGTTCGCATCCTCACCTAACCAATTTTAAGCCCCACTAACCCACATAATCTAAATTATGCCCACCACCATCGCATCAACCCAACAATTTATCCCCATCGCGCAGATCAAGCGCAGTGTGGCGATTTTAAAAAACGGCGGATTGCGCGCTATTTGCCAAGTGTCTCCGGTCAATTTTGCCCTGAAAAGCCAGCAAGATCAGGCGGTGCTGTTTGGTCAATTCCAAAATTTTCTCAATTCGCTCACTTTCCCGATTCAATTGGTAGTGCAATCCAGGCGGCTTGATGTGTTCCCTTATCTAAAATCTTTGGCTAACTTTGCCCAAGGAATCACAGTTGAACTACTGCGAGTGCACGCTTATGATTATATCAATTTTGTGGGCAAGCTTACCGAGCTAGCCAATGTGATGGAGAAAAAATTTTATTGCGTGGTGCCGTATGAAGCTAGCCCAACCGAAAATCCGTCAGTGATAAAAAAATTATTTTCCCATCGCGCCAAAATCTCAATTTCCCAAGAACAATTTGCCAAATATTGTCAAGAGTTAGAGCAACGGGTTCAAATAATAACGGGCGGGCTTTCGGGAATGGGATTGGCTGTTAAGAGGCTGGACACCCAAGCAATAATTGAAGAGCTTTATTACATTTACAACCCGGAAGAAGCGCAAGAGGAACGGCTGGGCGATTTAGAGAAAATCAGCTCGCCGATTATCTCGTCAAAAATGCCTCATATTGACGCCACCCACGCTCGCGCTTCGGAGGCGCTGGAAAAACCAGTTGACAATGTTGCCTACAAGCTTAACCCTGATATTAAAAAAGAAAAACCACTAGTTAACACCACCCAAAATAACCCGTCTCCAATCGCCCCCAAATCAGAAACTTCCAAAGAGGAAAAAACGGTTGAGCCAAAAGCAATCAAGCCAGAGATAAAAAGCGAAAAACTAGGCGAACCCGCGCCAACTTCGACCGCTAACGCGCCGGCAAAAACCGCATTACCTCAACCTCAATCTCCTGCGCCGACCGCCAGTCCCGACGACCAGCTAACTTCAGCCACTATCCCGGCTGTCAAGCCAGCCACCGCCAGTACAAGTATTGATCCCAATTTACAAAAAGATTTAGACGCGATTTTGAGCCAATTAAATAACTAAATATAAAAGACACAAGAAACAAGACGCAAGATACAGACACATTACAAACCCCAAATTCAAAACAAGAACACACAACAGTTTTTGACTTAGAGGATAGCATAACTCGTTTTGCTATTCAGGTAATAAAACTATGTAAAAAACTTGATCGTAACCCCATTAACGATAGGATTGTAAGCCAAGCGGTTTCATCATCTGGCTCGGTTGGCGCCAATTACCGCGAGGCTAATGACGCGCTCGGGAAAAAAGATTTTGCCCACAAATTAAAAATTTCAAGAAAAGAATGCAAGGAAGCGATCCATTGGCTAATTTTGATCGGAGAAGCAAACGAACAATCCACGGGCGAAATAGCAGAATTAATTAATGAGGGGCAGGAAATAAGAAACATTTTATCAGCCATTATTAAAAAGTGTTGGTAGTTTATTTGAAAATTGAGTTTTGAGTGTTGTGTCTTGTTTGTATCCTTGTTTCTTGCGTCTTGTTTCTTTAATATGAATTCAAACTGAAAAATTATGTTTGGTAAAAAACCCAAAAATCAGACAACACCAGCCATAGGGGATCCTTTTGTCGCAGAAGGCAAAACCAGTTTTTTGGATATTATCGCGCCGTCCGCTTTTGTTGCCACGCCCAACTACCTCCAGCTGAATAATTATTTTGTGAAAACATTTTTTGTGTTTACCTATCCACGGTTTTTAAATACCAACTGGCTGACGCCCCTTATCAATCTTGATGTGATTTTAGATATTTCAATGAACATCTACCCGATTTCCAGTTCTGATATAATGAAACAACTCCGCCGTCGCCAAACCAATCTAGAATCGTCGCTCTCAATTAGTCGCGAGAAAGGTATGGTGCGCGACCCGGAGCTGGAAACCGCAATTTCCGATATTGACGCGATGCGCGACACCCTGCAAAAAGGTCAAACTAAAATTTTTCATTATTCTTTGTATTTCACGCTTTACTCCCGCACCAAAGAAGAAATGGAAACTCTGACCAACCAGCTGGAATCATCGCTCGGAGGACTCCTTATTTACACCAAACAATCTTTTTTACAAATGGAACAGGGCTTTAATTCTGGTTTGCCACTCTATTTGGACGAACTCCAAGTTCTGCGCAATTTAGACACTGCTTCGCTGTCAACCTCGTTTCCGTTTAACAGCGCCACCCTTACTTCAAACCGCGGGGTGCTTTACGGCATCAACCGCCACAACAACTCTTTAATTTTATACGACCGCTTTGATCTGGAAAACGCTAACTGCACCATTTTCGCTTCCTCTGGTTCGGGTAAAAGTTTTTTTGCCAAGCTGGAAGTTTTACGCTATTTGATGCTCGGCACTGATGTCCTGATTATTGACCCTGAAAACGAATACAAGCCCTTGGCAGAAGCTATGGGCGGAAATTTTATCAATATCTCGTTAAATTCTGACAAAAGGATAAACCCGTTTGATCTGCCCAGAGCCAGCGACGAAAAGGGGGAGGATATTTTAAGATCCAATATCGCGATGCTGACTGGTCTAATCAGTTTAATGGTAGGTGGACTGTCAGCTGATGAAAGTAACATTCTGGATAAAGCGCTATTTGAGACCTACGCGCTAAAAGACATCACCGCCGATCCATCTAGCTTCAAAAACCAGCCTCCCCTATTTTCCGATTTAGTCCAAGTTCTGCAAAACATCACTGGCGCGGAAAACCTGATCAAAAGATTGCAAAAGTATGTAAGCGGGTCGTACGCAGGGCTTTTCACCAAACCGACTAATTTTGATTTGGAAAGCGGTTTGGTGGTTTTTTCCATTCGCGACTTGGAGGAAGGACTGCGCCCGATTGTGATGTACACAATTTTATCTTACATTTGGGCGAAAATCAGACGGACGATGAGACGCCGACTGCTTCTAATTGACGAAGCGTGGGTCCTGATGCAACACGAGGACAGCGCTAAATTTGTCCATATGCTCGCCAAGCGCGCGCGCAAATACTACCTTGGCTTAACGGTCATCTCCCAAGATGTGGAAGATTTTTTAAACTCACCCCAAGGTCGTTCTGTGCTCAACAACAGTGCGATGCAAATTTTATTGAAACAATCATCATCCACCATTGAAAAAATAAAAGAGGTGTTTAACTTAACTGACGCGGAAAAATTCCTGCTCCTTGAATCAGAGGTGGGCGAAGGTTTGTTTTTCGCTGGACAAAACCATGTAGCGGTTAAAATCATCGCTTCCTACACCGAAGAGCAAATGATCACCACTGACCCTCGGCAACTGTTGGCAAAGAAAGAGTAAAACTTGCGTGAACGCAAGTTAATTACTAATTTCACGACTTACTTAAAACTTCCACTTTCTGCCAGCCCCGTTAGAGGCAAAGCCCTCTAATCGGAGTCATTCCCGCGTCTCCCCTTTGCCATTCCCGTGAAAACGGGAATCCAGATCCAACTGGATCCCCAATCCGAAGCGCTTTGCTTTCGGTTGAGGATGACGGGAGGGGCTGGATCCCGCATCAAGTGCGGGATGACAAAAAGGAATGTGGATCCCCAATCCGAAGCGCTTCGCTTTCGGTTGAGGACGGCAAGGGGGTGGAATAATATTTTATGTAAGTGGTGTTATTTAGTTATTTTCGTAGGCTACGGAATATCCACACAACTCGCCATCATAATCAATCAAAATGCCCAAAAGCAAATTTGGAATTAGTTGCGCGTGCCTCGGGATAGCGATCGGCGGAGCGATGCTCATCGGCATCGCTGTCTTTTTGATATTCTCCGGCGGGAATATGGGGCTGGAGCTGTCAACCAATGTTGGAAACGGTGGGTGTGTGTTAGTTGACTCTGCTTTTCGTGATACTCAAACATTAAGCGACCCGGATATAGCATGGAATATTATAAAAAAAATGCATCTTAAAAATATCCCAAAAAAAGAAAGGATAGACCAAATTTTTAGCGAAGCCCAAAAAGCGCATATTAATCCAGCTATTTTATTAGCTTTTTGGAACGCAGAGCAAACTTTTGGCAATGAATACAAAGCTTTTGGTTATGGTAAATTTAACGGAAAAGATAAGGGGTTCGAAAACCAATTGGCTGGCGCTTTGGGGGTAATTAACGATGCAATTGAAAATCGTGGCTATTACACCCAGCCAGAAGGTGAAAATATTTGGACAAGATTACTTTATAATTATGTATCAGCTGAAAGAAAAAACTCCTACAATGAATTTGGCTATGTCTCTGGTGGTATGGAAAATCGAATTGTCTTTTTAGGGAAACTCTTGCCTGACGGTATGATTGAGTGTGCCAAAACTGATGTTGAAAATTTAGTTAGCGGGCAAGTTGCAAATATCCCCTGCAAAAAACAAGATGTTGGGTCAGACTGCGCTTATGCCGCAACCGCAATGATAATTTCTTGGGCAACCCATGGTCAAGAAAATTATACTTCTTCCGAGCTTCATAAAAAATACAGTAGCACTTTAATCGCTTTAAACAGGGAAACGGGTTATCATTGGGTTCAGGGAAAGAATTATCTTAACGAAATCCAAACTGTGATCAATAGCTTAGAGCAAGGCAAACCAGTTTTGTTTTATTCGCGTTTATACAGAAAAGAAGGGGAAAAATTGATAATAAGTGGACAAAAAAGGCATGTTATGGTGATGGTTGGGTACGATACCAATGATAGTAGTTTTATTGTTCATAGTTCTGGTCCACGAGATTGCGCAACCTTTAAAGTCACACTGCAAGAACTTAGAAGCGCCGGTCCGCATGAGGATTTTAATTATCTATATGTTTATATTAAATAAAAAAACGACCGGGTGCTATATGCGCCTACCAATGGTAAGAGTGGTGCTCATGGTAGAAAACGGGCAGTATTTTTTATCTCTTTATTATCCTTATTTGCAATACATGTCTCCCGTAGAGTAAAATTAATATCAAGAGCATTTATTCACTTTTTATAAGAAACAACTATGAAAAGGAAAATATTATACATTTTAGGCGCAGTATTGACAATATCCTTGATAGTGGGGACTGTATATTATTATTTATTAACTCGCAAGAACAGCGTTAGCAATAATAACATTGACGCTACTAATGTTATTATAAATAATACCAAATTAATCAATGCTTCAATAGCTCAGGTTTTTGATGATAACGCCCGCTATCCTTCTATTGAAATTGACCCTGTCAATAATCCTATTATTTATTATTACAATGAACAAAATATCTCAAGCATTTTTGAGCGAAAGTTGACAAATGATTCCGTGAAACAAACCCTTGCTGAATATGAGGGCTTAGACAATATCAGTTGGTCATACGATCATTCAAAAGCTATTATCAATGTTGTTTATGATAAACAGAATTTTAAAGACAATGACAATATTTTATCTTTTGATGGAGCTCAAGATGGTTTTATATATTATTGGATTTATGATATTAAAAACAAAAAATTGTCAAAACTAGCCGAAAATATATCTAGCCCAATCTGGTCGCCCTATGAAAACAAAATTATCTATCTTGAACAGGATACAGAAAGTAGGCAATTAAAAATAATCGACTTAACCAATAATTCAGTCAAAACTGTTTTGAATATAACAGGAGATGATTTAATCAAATACGATTTCCTGACAAAAAATAAAATATATTACCAACCCCAACCTTTTGGCATTGAAGGTGAAGATGTTTTAGAAAATAGTCTATACATTATTAATCTCGATTCCATGGAAAAAACACAAACAGATATTGCTATGATTGGACAAATAGTTCCAGCTCATAAAAACGGATTATTTGCCATAAAAAGCGAAATCAATCATCAAAAAATAATCGTCATATATAATGAGAACGCGCAAAAAATTACCGAATTCATTTTAGATTCGTCTATTTATAACACCACTTGGTCACCAGATGCTAACTACTTTTATACTGCCAACATCCAATCAACGGGTAATGATATTTTTTATCAAATTAATATTAAGACAGGAGAAATCAAGAAACTTGATTATAGCACCCAAGAACAAATCAACGAAAGTTTAAACTTAATAGCTTTACCAGATAACCATTCTTTATTATTTACTGTCGGACCTTTGCTTTACAAACTAATTTTTTAATCTGCCTTATAGGGCTACTGTTGGTTGTGCTTTTTAAAGCTTAAACGAAAACCCATGCTCGATTTTGAAAGCTAAAAAATATCGTGCTATAATGTAAATACAAAAAAGGAGGGTAAATCGCTCAACAAGATTGCCCTAAAAATTTTATGGAAGAAAATAATTCTAACAATGTTGGCAGTGGCGAGGACACTATACTGCAACCCGACCAGTCTTTAGATACTATCGCGGAAATTAAATCCGACAGCGGGCTTTCAACCCGACCAAATCTTGACGACCTGAGAAAAATTTCCGAGCCATCACAACCTCCGTCAGAGCACAGCGCGCAACCAGCTCCACCCCAACCCCCCGCTCAGTCGCATCCCAATCTAGCCCCCGCTCAGCCGCCAGCCAAAAAATTAAGTAAAACCAGCCTAAAAATTATCGCTGTTTTATCTGGTTTTTTAATTCTTATTATTATCCTATCTATTATTTACGCTCAGCCAAAAATTGTCCTGCAAAACCTTCCTGTAAATGCCAAGATTGTTTTTGACGGCAAACAAATCAAAGACCAAACTATCTCCACCTCCCCGGGCACCCATTACCTAAAAATTTCTCTGGCTGGCTACGTCACACTGGACAAAACTTTTGAAACCAGATATTTTTCCCGTGTAAAACAAAATGCCCAGCTCCGCTCACTCCCCTTAGCGCGCCAAATTGTCACCAAAGACGCTTTTTCCCTTTCGCAAGACAGCCAAAATACCGTCTATTATTTAGACAATGAAAGCAAAACTATTTACAAACTTACCAGCGCGAATGGGAAAACCAGCCAAACCGCCATCACCCCGTCGCTCTCGCAACAAATTGACAAAGTAATATTCTCGCCTGATTTTTCGCTAGCAATTTTTAAACTTGCTGGTGGCGAAACTGGGCTCTACGACTTTAACCGCTACGACCTCTTGCACCAAAACTATACTGCTTGGGGCGATAATATCGGCGATGTGATCTGGCGACAAGATGGTAAAAAAATTCTTTATTATGAAAATTTGGACGGTAAAAAAATCCTCAACCTCGCGGACAAAAACAAAGAAAATGTAGAGCGACTGATTTTTCTGGACGAATACCAAATTGCCGAGCCACAAGCGCTTGGCTGGACCAGCGACCAAGACGCCGCCCTAATTGTGGCTGGCAACGCGCTTTATCTGTTTGACATTAACTCCAAAACAGCGCCTAGCCTAGTGGCGCAAACCGCAGTGCACAGCGCCAAGTTTTCACCAGACGGAAAAAAGATATTGTTCACCCAAAACAATGCCTTGAAAATGGTTGAATTCAAACTAGAACCAGCCACAGATAATGGCGAAAGCGGAAAATTTTCAATTACGCCACCGGTTGATTTGGGGTTGCAAGCTATATCGGATCAGGCAATTATTACGCCTGACAGCCAAAAAATTATTGCTTACACAAAAAATGGTTTAAAGGAGTATGATTTAGTCCAAAGCAAAACAAGAGAGTTTAGCTACGAAAATCGAGATAGTTTAGTTATCACCGACCTACAAGTGTCTAGCGACGAACAAACGCTCTACTTTTTAACCCAAGATAAAAAACTGATGAGTTTACCGCTAGATAAGGGAGAGTATTAAAATTTCTAATGCCTAATTTTTAATTTCTAATTAAGCGCCAAGTAACCAATCTTTAATAAAACAAAAAATGCCAAACGGGGACGGGACAGAAAATTCGGAGGAAATAACTGAGGGAACTACGCCAACGCGCGGGTTTGACCGCGAGGCATATTCTCGTCCAGAATGGGCGGGACACCTTGCCAAGCAAGCGTCGAAGAAAGCCATACAAGCGGTTAAAAGTGTGGCTAAAAAATGGATAGCGGGCGCAGTTGTTTCGGTTGGTTGGCCAATTTTAATAATCGGAGCTATTTTAATCATCCTCATAATCGTCGGCGGGTTTTTCTTGCTCGGGCTTTCCTCTGGCAATGACCCGCGCCAAGGCACCACCCAAACGCAAGAGGCAACAGACACCGATATTATCCGCGAGGTTTTAGCCAAAGCCGGCAACACCGACGCCTTTCGCCTGGCGATAATTAGCAAAAGCCCAGCGCTTGTCAGCCGACTGGACGAAATCACCTCTCAAATAAACAAACTACCCGACAATAAAAAAAATTCCAGCGAATACCAAGCCTTAATCAAGCAAATTAACGAATTAAAATCGCAAATCCTTGGATTTACTTCCAATATGACTGCGGAAGAAACCCAAAAAATAATTCATGGGCTAACTATAGTCAGCCAGCAAAGCGCTAATTTGCTGGCTCCTGCTGGAGCTGACTTCGTCCACTTGCGCGATGCCCCCATAACTAAAATTTTAGTCGTAAAAAGTCGTGGCGACAAAAACAAAAGAAAAATTTATTTTCAAGACAAAGATGGCAAAACTCTAGGATCAGCTCCGGTTGACATTGGATTCAACTTGAAAAAAACGGCTGATTTCAAGCAAAATGATAATGCCACACCAACGGGAAACTTTTTGGTTGGACCAAAGGTTTATACTGGCAAAATGCTGTATAGTTCGATATTTCACACCCAGCATGGTTATTATAAAATTAGAATTACTGGTGGTCCGCAATACCCCACCGCTAACGGCAAAGGAACTATATCTATCCTTAATCGTGGTATTATTATTCATGGTAGCGCCGAGAACAAGCAAGATCGTCTTTTTTCTACGGCTGGATGTATCCGAATGTATAATAACCACCTTGCTTATATTTTCCCGTTAATTAAAGAGGGTATTGCTTTAGAAATTGCCGAATAAAAAACAGCCCCGAAGGGCTGTATGATAAAGTTTGTTCCTTGATTTATCCAGATTCACTCCAATTGTCTAGAGCGATTATCTTGTATCCACCCCGCCAATCAATCATCACTAGTTCAATAAACATTGGGTTTTCCGGTCGCGCGCCTGTTTTCCGAAAATGTTCAATCTGACCTTTGGTATGATTGCTAAAAAATAAACTAGCCCCTTTACAAGATACCCTGACTGTCTTGCCATTATGACTAAATCTGTATTCTACTTTGCCAAACCTATCTACCCACCAGTGAAACCGATTTTCTTGTTTAAGATTAACTGCATCCAAGCTGAGACATTTAAGCAACCCTAATGTCATTTCTTCTTTCAGTATATCAACATGACCGGGCTTAATATCACCCCTATATATTACTTTCTTCACGCTTTCCCAATCGCCTGCCTTCATTTTGGCAAATAGGCGATTCACAAAAGTGTTAATCTGTTTTTTGTCTTTGTTCCCAATCTTCTGCAAAGTAAACGATGTTTCATAATTTGCGTTTTGGATTAGACCTGCTTTTTCGGCAAAAGATAGGTTGGATATCAAAGTGGTCAGCCAAATACCAATTAACCCGAGTGTCAACGAACGCATCAGCACAACCTCCTTACCTGTCCATAAATTACCTTTAATATATTTTATAAAAACTCAAATGTCAACCCCTAAAATAATAATTTGTTTCTTGCTAATTTGCCAACTTTCTTTGCCTGGTGTGTTATTGGTGGGGCAAAACGATTTTCATCTGGTAAAAACTGCTTCAGCCCGAGAGAACGAGACTCAAGAAGAAATGCCAACCTTAGACGAAGAAGAAAAATATTATCAAGAAGCAGAGCCAACACTAAACCAAGAAGAGCTTGAATTTCAAAAGCAAAATAAAATTTTGACTAATTTTTCTCAAATGATTGATATCTTCTGGCAAGGGCAACCGCGACTTATTATGTCTGCCACTGATATGGAAATTCTCAAAGCCCACCTAGATTTTGATTCGCTGAAAAATATCTCGGGCGGCAAAGACGAGGAAATACTTACCCAGCTTTTCAATCAGATAAAAGACAAAAACGCCACCGAAGCGCTGGATGCGGTAGAGCAAATCAAGCCCCAAATCGCCAGCCCGATTTACCAGCAAATTTTAGACATCAGCGGTTCTGATTTTAATCTAGCCAAAACCGAAACCAATTTAACCGACGAGGAAAGAGCCACCCTAGTCCAAAGCGCCAAAGACCGCATTTTCGAGGCAGCGTCAGACCCCAACCCAGCTTACTTTAATCCCAAATACGCCCTGTATAAAGAATTTCCGCTCGACCGACGCACTCTAGAAACTCTGCTCTATCTGGTCAAGCCATCAACCGAAGGCGGAGCTGGACACGAACGGATTCGCGTAGAACGGATCTGGAAAGGTTTTGAACAGGAGGATAAAATTTCAGCCAAAAACCACCCCTTAGTTGAGGAAGGAAATGTTGAACCGCACAGTTTGGGACAAGCGCTGGACATCGCGGAAATTGATAGTGTCAAATGCACTCTTGTCAAAAAAAAGCGCCTAGGTAGTGATAAAAAAATCCGCCAAGCGCCCCAAGCCATCAAGGTCAAATACCAAACCCAACAAGGCGCCCAAAGCGCTGGCGCGCCAGTTGGCGACACTTTCAACGATATTTTTAAAAATATCACCTCTGGCAATATCGCCGGGCTGATGGACGATTTAGGATTGGCTTTTGACCTAACCGACGAGGAAAAGAAGAACGCGTCGGTGGAAGATCTGGCTGGCTATATTGGCTCAAGTTTTTTTATGTCGGTCCTAGGCGTCAAAAAATCACCAGATTGGAAAGATATGAAATCTGGTTTTGAAGCGCTAGGCTCGGCTTACATTGAGGAGGAAATCGGCTTGCCTCGCGGATCGTTTAGCGGACAAAATTACGATGAATTGCTGGAAAACACCGGACGCAGGGAAATCGAGGACAAATTAAGATTGCCAGCTGGCTCGTTACTGGGGCAAAACAAAGATGAAATTTTAGCCAATGTTGGGAAAAAACACTTTGAATCCCAAACCAAAAACGATCCGAACATCAGTTCCACCTACTCCCCCCAAATGATTGACGAAGCGCTGGGACTTCCCGACGGTTCTTTTAACCAAGCCAAAGCCGGCGAGCAATCAACTCTCAAAAATATCGGGATTTTTGTCCTCAGTCAAAGAATCTCGAGCGTAGAGCAAGCGCGCCACAATACCCGCGCGTTTTTAGCTGGCGGAGAGCAAGAACTGCTGGGCTATCCTCAAAAAAGTTCCGAGCATTCATCTGGCAGTTCCAATTATTACAGCCAAGACATAGAAGCCATTACTACCGAGCTAGAGCCAGCTAAAACCGAATGCGCTAAATTAAAAGGATCCTCTAAAATAGCTTTTCCCAGCCAAGCTGAATATGTAGCGAGTGTAAACCGGTTTGGCAATTACTCACTCACCGGCACTTTATCCTGCGTAAAAAATTTCACCACCAGCGATTTACCAGAAAATAATATCATCGCGCTAATCGGCTTATCCGGCGATGATTTTAGCCGCATTTTCGCTGGCAACCCTCGCGAGGTATTCCGCCACAAAGGTCGTAAACTAATGATTAACCTGCTTAAAAATTCGCGGGCGGCGCAGGAAACAGAACAACAATTTCTTGCCAGCCATCCAGAAATACAAAAAGCCCAAGGCGAGTTTGAAGTTCGCAAAGACGCTTGGGGCAAAGCGGTAACAGAAATGGACAGCCTCGACGAATTGGTCCAAAAAAATAATCAAACGTTAAAAGGCGACCCGGAATATCAAAAATCGCGAGCCGAGCTGAAAAATAATGTCAATTCAATAAAAAATACGCTCACTGTTGACCGGATAAAAACCACAATCAAAGCAGGACAAAATTATCTGGACATAGTTGATGCCAAAACTAAAGAGTCAGGCGATAATGATTTCAAAGAGCAAGCCAAAAGCCATCTTAAATTGGCTTATTGGCATTTGCGCGCCTGCCTTGAAGGAGAATATCAGCCCCTAACCAGCGACGAGACTGCTAACTCGTCTGGCGCTGGTGCCAGCCAAAGCGACGCCGACCGCTACAAAAATCTCTACAACTCCAACAAATCTTTGCTGGAAACTTTGCAAGGATTAGCCAATGGCACGACCAGCCCCAGCCAAGCCACACTGGCATACGGCGGAAACCAAGCTACCAATAAGCTCAAACTCCCCTCTGGCTCGCTAAACTTTTTAGCTCAAAATAACCCCACCGTGAGCCAAAGCGCGTTTTTAATCTCGGTTGGCAAAGCTAAATATCAAGAAGTATTTGGCGATGAAGAATTTGACTATTTGGCAGTGCGACTAAAGCCAGCTGAAATCGATCAAAAGCTTGAACTATTTGGCGGCGCGACGCAGGACTTTTTAGACAAGCGTAGAAATGACGATTTAAACAGCGCGCCTATTGATGATTTTTACAGTCGCATCGGACGCGAAGCATTAAAACAAACCGCGGTAGCTGAAATTGCCAAAAACCAGCTTGGTTTGCCTGATTACTTTTTGTCATCCAGCGATATTTACCATCTGCTCTCTGGCAACACTAGCGCTGTTTACACCCGCATTGCCGGCGCCAAACTTGACACCGAGTTGGGTCTTTCTCCGGGCAACGGACAAACATTATTTAAAGCCAAAAATGAGGCGGAAACAAAAAACGCTCTCGCCCAAATCAGCGCTGATTATGCGGGCAACCTTCTCGGCATCGCGCCTTTTTCCCTCTCTGGCAACATTGCCAATAATATGATGTATTCTCGGATGGAAAAAACACTCGGGCTTAAGCCCAACTCGGTGAAAGTGAGCAAAACACTCAACGACCTACTGGCGCAAAATGGCGCCTATGTCTTTGCCAGGGCGTTCCATATTCCCCTGCCTTTTACCAGTAGTTACACTGCCAGTCAGTTTAACCAAGATTTAGGGTCAAGCCAAGCTGACGCTAAAGAAAGAGTTAAAAAGTTTGAAAAAGCGATTTTAACGCAAATCAAATTTGTCAGCGATAAAAATGGAGTTTGGTGGCAGGACGAAAGAGATCTTGATAATCTCGGTATGGGCGAGGAGCAAAAATCAGAAATCAAAAATTTTCAAACAGCGATCAGCCAAATAGATGCGCTTTTGTATATTGACGCTGGCTCAACAGCCAAACTCCTGTCCAACCAAATGTCTTTGGCTGACTATATAAAACAAGGCGCCAAGCAAGAAAGCAACACAAAATACTTGGTTAGAAACTCTAGCGCGATTAGTGGAAAGGTTAATGATATTGCTAGTAGTGTAGCTGAAAGTCTAGGGCTAGAATCAACCTATAAAACAGATTTTGTGGCTGGAATAACAGACCTGATCGATGGTGGTGTTAGTGGGCACATATCCAGCGATAAAATTGCCAAAGTTTTCTCAACCGTAGTTGACCAAGGAATCGGTTGGGAAACTGGCACCTTTAGCACATTTTTATCAAAACCGGGCGATAGAGGAAGATTACTCACGACCTTTGGGGAAGAGTCTCTAATGACCTCACTTAATCTAAAATTTGGCTTAGACGATAAAGTTAAAAATTTATTCACCGGGCTTAGCGTTGTGGAAAATTGCGGTGATTGGGGCTCGGGCGGATTAGGACAAGGCTGCGCCACTATGCCAGCTGTTATTGACCTCATCAAAAGCCAAGTGAAATCTTTTTCTCATAACAAAGCGATTTTAAGCGATGCAGACGCTTCACTAATTGTTCAGGGCGACACCCGAATGATCGGGCTGGTTACCGGAGCCAGATTGGTCGGCGAGTTGCTAGGCGCTGACGCTGTGCCAGCCAATATCGCCCCTTCTTTTGACGACTATCGGGTATTTATTATGGGTAGCCCGGGCGATCAAACATTGATTGACGAATATGTAACCAAAGAAATAACCACCCAATACGAGCAGGCGAATTTCGGAGACGGTGATGTGACCCTGTTGGCAGAGCAAGAAGATATTGTCCGTCGGGGCTTAGCGCAGGAAAAAGCTGATCAATTGCAAAAAACGCACCAGAAAAATGTCCAATACAAATTGTCCGACTCTCAGCTTTGGAAAATTGACCACCACATTCCAGCTGACTTTACTCGGTCAATGCTGGAGTCAGACGAAAATGGCAAAGCCAGAACTCTGGCTGATTTGGCAATGAATTATATTGATGATGATGGTATTGTGGGCGCTATTTTTGCCAACACTGAAGTACGAAATGCAGTCAAAGCATATGCTCTCAACCCCTCTGGGGTTGGCTCTGATCAGGTAGCGATCAATGGGCTCAGCGCCATGGAAGGTTTTTTCAACACTAATAAAATTTTTGGCGACATTAAAATCGAAAATGGTACCTTCAAGGAAATCTTTTCAGCGACCAAAACTGGCAATTATAAGGAGATGGCAAAAAATTTAAACAAAATGTACAAAACCCAGTGGCAGGAATTCGCTTTCCGTTTTGGCGACGAAAAATTAGGACTGCCAGCTGGAACAGCTTATGGTCTTTACAAAGGCTACCAAGGATTGCAATCAGCGATTAGCGGATTTAAAACCGCTCAAGGAATCTACAACGGAGCAGTTGCCGCACTCACCGCAGAAGGAATGACCGCCGAGGCAGCTGTAAAAGCGCTCGAGACAGGCACTGAAGCTGCCGGAGTGTCAAACGCGGGCGCGGGCGTCAACCAAGTCAAAGGCGAGCTGATCGCTCTGGCGGTCACCACGGTTATCAACGCGATTTGGGGCGACAAAATGGTCGAACTTGACCAAAAACTAGAGCTCACGCCCGGCTCAATGTCAATGGTGATAGGCGCAGCGGTCTATCTCTATTTTGTGCCCTCGCCTGATCCACTAACTGTTGGCATAATGATTGCGATGTTTGTTTTTACCAATCTCTTTGGTGTCTATAAAGTTAAGCTAGTTTGTTCGGCGGACGGCTATTATCCGAGTATTGAAAACGCGCCCGCAGATCCAGCGCTCAATTTAGGACTAGGCGTGTTTGATGGAATGAATCCGAAAAATTATCAGGCTGGCATAATGCGCGCCAGCCAAGCCAAGATCGACGACCTGATTTCTGATATGATGGATTTGGGGTATCACTACCAAGACAGCGGTAAATTTTCGCCTGAGCCGTTTGACGAACCAGACGAAAACACCAAGCCAATTCAAATTTTAACTTTCAGCCAAGACACTTTGGATAACTTTTTTGGCACGCTCCGCTATCGCCAAGTGTTTAATAGCGATCCGCCCAGCAGTAAAAACCGCCAAGGCATCGGTATTTCCCAAGATATGGCAGAGGTGGTGCATATTGGTTTTTAGGCATATCTTAAAAATAATTATCAAAATACAAACAACAATCACCAAATCCCGTTAGAAGCCAGCTTCTAAACGGGACAAACAAAGCCCAATGCCACAATTTCTAATGTCGCGACCGGCGCAAAATATCCTGTCCGCCTGTCCCGCCTCCGTGTCGTCCTCAACCGAAAGCATAGCGCTTCGGATTGGGAATCCATCCCCTCCCGTCATCCCGCACTTGATGCGGGATCCAGACAAAACGACTAGATTCCCATTTTCATGGGAATGACCCCTCGACAAGCTCGGGGCAGGCAAGACAGGAAATAAATGACAAAACGCGTCAGTCGTGTAACTGGAATATAAAAGGCGCTCAAGGCAATACCAAGAGCGCCATATTATAGGCTAAGATTTATTTTGTCGCTTCGCCAATTAGCCCAGTAGAATCTTTTACTTGCACCGAAAAAATGTGGAGGGTTCCAAAGTTTCTGCCTCCTTGTCGGAGAAGCAATCTTGTCGAGCCCCACGGACTCCAATCTTTATTATCAAGTTTGTAACGATACTGCAATTTACTTATATCGTCTTGGTTATCTTGCCCTCCCCACACAGCATTAAAATAACAAAACCCACTCTTACTAAATAGCTTATTGATCGGATTAGCCATGAACGAAAGGAGCGAGCGACTATAGCGACCATTTCGGCAGATCCATTTCATCTTTAGTGTAACTGTAGGCGGAGTATTGTTGCTAATTGGCGTTCCGGCTGGTTCAAATTGCTCAACAAAATCTTTTATAGCGTTTTCGGTTGAGGGTGTTGATTTTTCTGATCCAATACGATAATTCATTCCATTTTTTACCGGGTCCTTATTAGCCGCGTTACATTTGATGCTTGTATCTTGCATTCCTTGCGATTCTTTGTCGTTTAAATTACTGGCGTTTTCAAGTTTTGCATAGACACTGTATGTTTTTGGACCTCCGCCACAATAATCATCGCGATAATACATATACCCTATATTGCTGCTACCATTGGCGTTTTCTGTCGCCCTCTGGCATTTACCGTTGCTATCAACCAACAAAGGGTCGCACGGAAAACCGCCATAAATTAAATCCTGGAACTTAGCTTCCGCTAGTGATTCGTTGCTGTTATTTCCTAGGTCCATATTCGCTATCCAACCATCCGTGGCAGGGTAACTCTTGGTAAACCGTTGGTAGATATTCAAGGCAAAGGCAATTTTTTGAACATCTTCTTTTCTCTGGGCGTTTCTTTGGTTGGCTGCCACGCTAGTACCGCTACTGACCGTATCGGCAAAAATTCGCGCATTAAACAAATAATAGATTGCCCCACCGACTATCGCGATTATTAAAATCGCTATCAACAGATAAAAGTATTTTTTGGAAAAATTCATACACTCCTCCTTATTTATTTTTTTTCTTTTAATTAAAGTTTACCCCCCCCCAGAAATTTGTCAATAGCATTCAGGAGAACTGTCGGAAGAGACTGTTAAAAAACTTGTTTTACCACAAAAATTCACCTTGGCACTTTTTAACAATACTTCAGTGCCTGCTGGTAAAACATTTTACATTTTAAGGTGCAGTTTTGAGTTTTGAGATTTGAGATTTTAATTTAAATATAGTATCCTTAAACTAATGAAAAAATTATTTATTTTAATTGGGGTTGTTGCCAGTTTAATTTTAACTAGCCCTCAGGCGCTGGGTGCTTATAATGTTGTGTCAAAACTTTTTCCAAGGACGGAGCCATACACGAACTTCGGCGATTATTTTGCTGGCGCGCTCTTGCCCTACATTATCATTATCGCTTCAGTCGGCGCAGTGCTAATGATTGCCATTGCCGGATTTAAATATGTAACCAGCGGTGGCTCGCCTGACGCGGTCAATGAAAGCAAAAGCTATATTATCGGCGCGATTGTCGGTATTGCGGTAATTGTGTTTGCGATGGCTTTTGTCAATATATTTTTTGGTGAAGATGAATTTAAAAACATTACTGCTAATACTAAAAAAATAGAGGATATAAATACTGGCGCGCCAGCTGGTGGCACAGGAGGCGCGGGCGGAAGTAGCGCAGGCGGAACTGCTGGCGAAGCTAATTCGTCCAGTAAGCCAAGTGCTGATAATTCTGAAAGTGGCATTGCAGAAATAACTTGTCCCGCAGAGGTAATCAATTATCAAACGCACGGATTTTACGCCACACAAGAGAATACCGATACAGCTTATATCTATCTAACAAACACTTCAGCTGACAGCAAATATAGATACCGCTTTTATTTTAACGACGATGATGAAGCCAATATTTTTGACGATTCTTCAGGTTTAAAAAAATCACTCGACCATTATGATTATTTGGGAAATCCTCAACATTGGGATTATATTGCCGTAGATCAAAACACATATCCTTATGTGAAAGCGTTTATGTGGACCGATGCCCCGAACGATCAAAACCCATTTTGCCTTAATAGTAAAAAACCTATAACCATCACAGAAACGCCACTGCTAAGGCAAGAGCCAAGAAGTCTCCCGATTTAGCCCCAGTTATTTTCCCTGTTTTCTTTATTCAGCTAAATTTAAGCAGTAATTTCTCAATTTTAAATTAAGCTTTTATTTTTTACTTTTAATTTTTTATTTTGAGCCCTACCCCAACCGAAAAACTAACCGTTCTATTGTTTCGCGACCGAGTTTGTGATTAATGGCTTGAATAATAACTTGGCTTTGGGCTCTCATTTCACTGGCAACATACGGATTAGGCACAGACACCCTTAAACTGCCCTCGGAATATGAAATCGCTTGCGCCTCCCCTTTTAGCACTTTTTGGGCTACGGCAACAATCTGGCTAGCTTGCAACGGCTGGCTGGGGTATCTTTTTTTAATTGTCTCGCTAATTTTTTCAAAAGACATTAGAGCTTAATTATCTTTGCTTTTTTCAATACTTTCTTTTCCATTCCCGCTGTATCAGCTGTCGTTAGTATTACCTGATCTTGGCTGAATAATTTAAACAAGCGGTGGCGACGATTCTCGTCCAGCTCGGACATAATATCATCCAACAAAACCACTGGGCGGTCATCACCGCTGGATAAAAAATTTGCTTCGACAATTTTTAGCGCTAGAATCACACTCCGATATTCACCGCGCGAACCAAACGCGCCAATATCGCGCCCATTAAGAGCAAAAATCAAATCGTCGTGGTGCGGTCCGAGTGTGGTTGAACCCAATTTTAAATCAGCCAAAAAACTTTCTGCCAAATGTTCTTTGTCAAATTTTTTAAACTTGGTTTTGACAAATAATTTTTGGTTTTTGCCACTAATTTTTTTATATTCCGCGCCAAGATGCTGATTAAATTCACCAATCATCACCTCTCTTTGCTCCCGGATATTTTTCCCGAGCGCTAGTAATTGTTCATCCCAAAAATCCAACTCGCCTTTTTGCGAAATGTGAGTCGCCACCCGTATAACCACCTGATTGCGGTGCCTCATTACTTGATAATACCTCACCAAATTTCTCAAATACTTTTTATTTTTTTGCGCCAGTGTCATATCCAGCCAGCGCCGACGAAGGGCTGGCGCGCCCCGGATTATTAAAAGGTCGTCTGGCGCAAACAGCACGGTTTTCAACTCGCCCACCATCTCGGCTAAATTTTTCTTAACGCCATTTAACTTGCCAATTTTTTGAGTTTTATCTTGGTAGACCTCAATTTTTTTTTCTTTTGGGGGTTGGTATTGATAACTTGCCTCTAAACGAAAATAATCCTGCCCCCAGCGCGCAAGGTCAGCTTGCCGTTTAGCCCGAAAACTTTTAAACAGCGACAAAAAACGAATTGCTTCCAAAATGTTTGTTTTGCCAATACCATTAGGACCAACAATAATTGTTAACCCATCTGGCTCAAAAATATAATCCTCATAATTGCGAAAATTTTGCAGACGAAGAGAAATAAGTTTCATTCTAAAATCTTTAATCTATTTACACGACTTACGCAAATATCCTGTTACTTATTCAAATAAAGCTTCCAGTCTATATAGTATTTTCAGAGGCTTGTGAGCGCGACTGGCGTGAGCACGAGGAATTTGCCAGCAGGCAAATATCCGAACTCTGTAAATACTTATATAGATGGAAGATGTAAGTTGCGTAAGTCGGGTAAATTCGTTAATCTTTGTTTCATTCCTCTAACCTTAGTGGCATAATAATATACAAATAATCTTTGTTTTTTTCTGGTTTTAGCACCGCTGGGCTGAATTTTCCATTGAGCTCAAAACAAACTTTTTCACCTTCAATAATTGACAAAGCGTCTAAAAGATATTTGGCGTTAAACGAAATCTCAATCTCCTCGCCAACAATTTCAGCGAAAACCTGCGAAACATTATCCCCTAGTTGAGGCGAGGTGGCAACAATCTGCAAACCTTTACCTACGCCAGCCACCACTTTGATATTGTTGGCAGACTCCCTGGCAAAATAACTCGCCATTTTGATCGCGCTCGCCACTTCTCTTTTAATCACAGCTACCGAAGTTTTTTTCGCTTGCGGAATAATTTGAGTATAATCAGGAAATTCCCCGTCAACCAGCCGTGTTACTAACTCTGTTCCACTGCCAAAATTAAACAACACTTGGTTGGACGAAACTGATATTTCCACATTAAGCTCAGCCACAGGTAAAATTCTCACCACCTCTTGCAAAGTATGGGCTGGAATAATAAATTCTGCTTTTTCGGTAGTTGGTTTGGCTAGATTGATCGTTTTTTCCGCTAAACGAAAACTATCAGTGGCAACCACCTTGACCAAATTTTTTTCAACTTTAAATAAAACACCAGTTAAAACTGGTCTGGTATCATCCATCGCGGTGGAAAAAACTGTCTGACTAATTGCTTCAGATAAAAGAGTTTTGGGAACTGAAAAGGTAAAATCAGATTTAACTTCTGGAATAATTGGAAACTCACTGGCTTCAATCCCTTTGATATTGGCGTTAAAATGTTCACTTTTTAATTTAAGATTATTTTCTGTTCCTTCAAGTAAGATATTTTTATCAGAATTAGTAGAAATAAATTCACTTAAAAGACGGGTTGGGACAGTTAGTGCGCCTTCTTGGTCTATTTTAGCGCCAATCCAAGTAGTTATTCCAATTTCTAAATCAGTGGCTGAAATTTTAAGTCCTCCTTTTTTAGTTGTGAGTAATAAATTACCTAGTATTGGCAGGGTTGCTTTAGGTGTGCTAATTTTAGCCACTAACTGAATTGCATGAGATAATCTTTCTTGGGTGCATTCTATTTTCATTTTTTCCTTTCTTTTTTAATATTTTATTAATTTAATATAGATAAAATTTTAATAATAATAAGTGTTGTGGAAAAGTGGAATAACAGATTTAAAGTAGGTGGAAAACAAGTAAATCAATGTTGATAAATAATGAATAAAGGTTGCTATTTTAATGTGGTGTAAGTTTATCCATCTGTTATTCACTGGTTTTTTGCACTGAGGGGGATAATTTAATATTAGTTGGCGCTATAAAGGTTCTCTTTAATTAGGGTGATATGATTTTGAGTTTGCTCATCTTTTTTAATTAAATTAGTAATCAATTTAACCCCATGCATTATGGTGGTATGATCTTTTCCACCCAAAACATCGCCAATTTTAGGAAATGGCATATTGAGCTCGTCGCGCATTATGTACATTGCAATTTGTCTGGGGCGGACTAATTTTCTTTCCCTACTTTTCCCTAAAATATCGTTCACTGCTAAATTAAAATACTGAGCGGTTTTGGCAATAATTTCTGACGGGTCAAAATTTTTATGCGAGTTAGACGCGATAATCCCTTCCAGAGTATTGGTGGCAAATTCAGGTGTGATTTCTTGGTTGGTAATCATCGCTTGGGTGACGAGTCGGTTGAGCGCCCCTTCCAGTTCCCTCACATTTGATTTGATATTTTGGGCGATAAATTCAAGGATTGGGTTAGGAACATCCCAACCGCGCGCCTGCGATTTAGCTTTTAAAATTGCTTGTCTTGTTTCAGTTTCGGGCATTTGAATATCAGCGACCATTCCACCACCAAACCGAGACGATAAACGGCTTTCTAGATGGGGAATTTCCCGTGGCAGGCGGTCGGATGTCATCACAATTTGGTGATTTTTTTGGTGTAACGCGTTAAAAGTATGAAAAAATTCCTGTTGAGTGCCTTCTTTGCGGGATAAGAATTGGATATCGTCAACCAAAAACACATCTACGTTGCGATACTTTTTTTTGAATGATTCGGTTGTATTGGTTTGAATTGAATAAATAAATTCATTACAAAAGTCCTCGCAAGAAATATAAAAGATTTTCGCTTTTTGTTCGTTTTTAAAGATTTGGTTACCGATAGCGTGGAGCAAATGGGTTTTTCCTAGCCCCACCCCTCCATAGAGAAATAAAGGGTTATGTACCACCCCCGGGCTTTGCGCCACAGCCAGGGCAGTGGCATAAGCCAAACGGTTTTGTCCGCCCACCACAAACGAATCAAAAGTGAAATCAGCCCTTAAACCATTATGGCTGGTTGGGGTTTTGTCGGGGTGTTTTTCTGGTGGTTCGATCAGTTTAATCTCAAACGCAGTTTTAAGTTGTTCGTTCACTTGTGGGCTAATAATTTTATAATCAATCTTTAAAATTGGACAATGCTTTTTTATTGCTTCAAAAATTTTAGTATGGTACTTTTTCCTAAACCAGCTGGCAGTGAATTCGTTGGGCACCGCAATTACCGCTTGGTTTTTATCCACAGACAAGAGTGAGGTATTTTTAAACCAAGTATTAAAATTGGGCTTAGAGAGTAAAACTTCCATTTCTCCGAGAATTGCCTGCCAAATTTCGTTTGGGTTCATATTATTTTCCACACTCATAATACTAACATAAAAAAGTTTTCCACAGCCGTCAACCCAGTGTGTGGAAAAAACGCTAGATTGGCAGTGGATAGATTGCTGGCTTTTTAATTAACTTATTGGTATAATTTTTCTATGCTGAAAAAAAGTCAATCGCTCAAAGGAAAGCGAAATTTTAGTTGCGTGTTAAAAAGTAGCCGACCGGCATATTTTCAAGTATTAAAAATTTGGTCTTGTCCTAGCCCGTCGCTTAAAACCCAGCTTAAAACCCAATTTGGCATAATGGTATCCAAAAAAGTGTCGGGCAAAGCAGTGGTGCGTAATCGCTTAAAACGACAGCTTAAGGCGGTTTTACACCAAGCGCTTAAAAAAGAAGGGCGCAACCTTAATGCCAAAAAAGTAGTATTGAGTTTTTATCAGACACCTGACTTGGAAAAAAGCTTTGAAATAATAAACAAAGATATTGAGCAATGGCTAAAAAAACTATCTTAAAGCTAATTAAATTTTATCAAAAAATTTTATCCCCGGATCACGGCTGGTTTCGTCGTTATTATCCACAGGGCTTTTGCCCATTTTCTCCCAGTTGCAGTATGTATTGCTTGCAGGCGGTGGAAAAGTATGGCGCCATACAAGGGCTGTGGAAGGGGTTTTTACGGGTGATGCGTTGTAATCCATGGAGCAAGGGAGGAGAAGACCCAGTAAAATAAATTGCCCATTCCCAATTTCTAACCAAATCCCCAACTCCAATTATTTATGAAGAGATGGCGGATGTCTTCGGGCTTGCTTCGGCGGAAACTTCATTTGAAAATATATTCCAGATTATTAAATTTAAAATCTAAATTATAAACCAATGAAAGCATTTTTAAAAGTTATCCTGCTTAAACCATTATTCAATATTTTGGTTTTACTTACCTTGATCATTCCGGGAAATTCTTTGGGGTGGGCGATTGTGCTAATGACCATTCTTATCCGTTTGGCGCTTTTGCCTTCGACTAATTCAGCGACCAGAATGCAAAAAAAGATGAAAATTATTCAGCCGGAAATGCATAAAATCAAAGAGGAATTTAAAAACGACCCTACGATTCAACGGCAAAAAACAATGGATTTATACAAAAAACACCAGATAAATCCGGTTGGTTCGTGTCTGCCGATGCTCGTGCAACTTCCCATTATGTTTATTATGTACTATGTGTTTCGCGAGATTGGCACAGCCGGGCATCGGTATGATTTGCTTTACTCTTTTGTAAAAGCGCCCGCAAATCTCAATATGATATTTTTTGGGATTAACTTAGCAGAGGTGGAAAAATGGTATTTGCCAATTACCTCTGGCGCGTTGCAACTGGCGAGCTCGTGGCAGATGAAGCCAAAAAAAGAAGCAGGCAAGGAAATGGATATGGCAACCTCGCTTACCTACCAAATGATTTTTATTTTTCCTATAATGACGATTATGGTTGGTCGGGCTCTGCCAGCGGCGTTGCCGTTGTATTGGGCGGTGTCAACCGCTTTTACCGTAGTCCAGCAAAGAATTATTCTTAAAAATACTGGGAAAGACAAGGTGGTAGGGGTGGCTGAGAAAAAAGTTGACCCCAATTTACTCGAGAAATCGCGTAGCAGGGGGGGCGTTGAATTGACGGTAAGAAAAAAAGGTAGGAGTTGAAAACTAGATATTGAATGTTGGAGATTTGTTTTTTGAGATTTGAGATTTTAAGATGGCGGGATGCCAGAGTGGCTTATTGGGCTGGTTTCGAAAACCATGCGCTTTGTAAAAGGCACGGGGGTTCAAATCCCTCTCCCGCCGCCAATTTTAAGAATTCGGATTGCGAAATTTGATGCTCAAAAAAATTTCGCGCAAAGTTTGGAATATCCCGACTGGAAAAAAAGTTTTGGAGAAGGCAGGGGGAGAATAAGATTGTAATTTATAGGCGAGTGGGCTAACATAAAATTATGAGAAAATTTGTCAATATTGTGCTCGCAATTTGCGTTATTATGCTAGTCGTGGTGATTGGGGTGGTAATCTATTCTGTCAGGCAAAACACCATAGGCGATACAACCGAAAATTCAACAACCAGCGCAACCGAAACCAAGCCAGACACTATTAGCAACCCAAACGATTTAATCAAAGCCCTTAACAGTCAAGCAGACGAGGAATTTGATTATTTTCAAGGGATGGACGACGAATCATCTTTGGCTGATAATGATGCGCAAGAATTAAGTAATGTTTCAAAGGCGTATGAAGAAAACGATTTTTAGTTTAATTTTTGCAGGGTTAGTTTTTAATGGAGCGGTTTTGAAAGTGGCGCAATCAGAAGCTCCTACCAGTGGGGGAAATGCCACAAAACCTCCTCAAACAATCTGCTCTAATCTCGACGCGCTAGAGGAAAAAGCCGAGGATAAGCTTGCCACGCACATGGCAAAAGCGCTGGAAAAACAAATTGAGCGTGACAAAAAAATTAAAACCCAAAGAGAAACCGAAGTTAAAAATTTAGCCAAAAAACAAAAAGTATGGCAAACGCGCCAAGAGGAAAATAATAAAAAGTTATTGAAAATCACAAAAAACGAAAGCCAAAAAGCATCAATAATCGCATTTCAAACAGCTATTGACCAAGCCACATATACTAAAAAAATTGCCATTGACAAAGCGCTAGCGGATTTTCACGATGCGGTTGATGTTTTGATATTGAAGCGCAATGAGGCAGGAAACGACGCAGTGGAAAGCTATAAAGCTTTGATCAACAACGGGTTTGACAGAGCGCGCTCGTCTTGCGCTAGTGGTGAGGACGCGACTCAGGTAAGAAAAAATTTGCACACTGCCATGCAAAAAGCAAAAGCCAAATACCAGCAAGCGCTCCAAGAAATGTCAAACCATCGGCAACAAGTTAGGGATTTAGCCCAAATTAAAAATACCGCTATAAAACAGGCAGTGGAAAATTTCAAGGCAACCGTTCTTGCGGAAAAAGAGAATATGGGGGAAAGAATATAGATTTTAGAGGTTAGATTTTATAATCTAAATAAATCGGTTATTCCAACTTCCAACATCCAATCTCTAATCTAAATTATCTCTTTTAGCACTTTTTTTAGAAATCGGTTTTGGCGATTGTAAGCCCAGCGAGTGATCAAATAAATTAGCCAGTATTGACTTTGTTTTTCAAGGTGCATTATGCCAAAGTCAATCATTTTTAGCTGATTTGATTCAATAACAAGATTGCTCAGTAGGCGCGCCCTAGGTCTGAGGAGCCCCATTGCGCCGTAAAAATCCCAGCTAACATTTTCGCGCTCGATTAGTTTTTTGTTGTTGCGACAAATACGCAAAAAGTCCTCTTTGATTTTTGGGTTTGTTTTAAGCGCGTCAATGGTGAGCGGTCGCGGATTTATTTTTTTTTGGATAATAGCGTATGAATCAGCGCTAAAAATAATTTCAGACAAGAGCATAAACTTGCCAAAATATCGTCGCACAGTGGCATAATCGCGAGCCACCCAAGCGATATTGGTTTGGCGTTGGAGTGTGTGACGGATGCCAACAGGAGTTTTAATCACATAAAACTGACCATACTGGCGAATAAGATGCTCGCCACCCACCGACAAAACCCTGCCAATTTTTTCCGGATTTATTTTATTCATAAGCCTATATATTAAAATACCATTTTGGGGCGCTCACAACAAGCACACTTTACGAGCAGGGCGTGTTTTGCTATGATATGAGCAAGTTAGTAAATAAAAAGTTAAAAATAAAAACGGAGAAATTAAATTAGAATTCAAAAATATACATTTAATAAGATAAGTGTCATTTTTAAGTAATTTATCGGTTTTAATTTCAATTATTATTTTTTATTTTTTCATTTTAATTTAAACTTCTATGTCCGATTTGTCAGGTCAAATTAGGTCAATCAAGCACGCCCAAGAGGAGCAGGCTACAAAAAATCAAGCCCAAGTTTGGCAGATGCCGTATGTAAATTTGTCTGGTTACCCGGTCAATCAAGAGGCGCTACTCAAAACTAAAAAAGCTGATTGGGAAAAGTTAGGTATAGTCCCCTATTTAAAGGTGGGTCAAATTATTAAAGTCGCCACCGCCATCCAGCCTAGTCCCAGCATAACCAATTTTTTGAAAAGTTTATTTTCCGATTCAGAGATAGAATTTAGTTTATGCTCCAGAACTAGCCTTGACGAAGCGCTGTCGCTTTACGACGGTTATGTTAAAGCGCAAGCCAGCCATAAGTTGCAGCAAACAAAAAAAACCGGCGTGCAATTTGCCAAGATGATAAAAAAGCTGGAGGATGTGGCGATCAATATCCGCAAGGTTTCCACTTCGGAGCTACTGGATTTGGTGGTTAATGGCGCGGTAATTACCGGAAGCTCGGATGTTCATTTGGAGCCAACAAAAAATAATTGTCGGTTGCGCTTTCGCATAGACGGAATTTTGAAAGATACTGCCACGCTTTCCAGCGAACAATATCGCGCGATTTTGAGTCGCATTAAAAATTTAGCTGAGATCAAGCTGGATATTAATGTCAAACCGCAGGACGGTCGTTTTAGTATGACCGCCAGTGGCAAGCCGATTGATATTCGGGTTTCTACTATGCCCGGACCAGACGGGGAAAATGTGGTGATGCGACTTTTGCTGTCCGAGAGCCAATTGTTACAGCTCAAAGACCTTGATTTTAGCCCGGAAATTTTCAAGTTAATTCAAGGCGCCATCAGCCAACCTAACGGAATGATCCTAAACACTGGACCAACTGGTTCGGGTAAAACCACCACACTTTACGCTATTTTATCTGAGCTCAACAAACCGCCGGTTAAAATTATCACTATTGAAGATCCGATTGAATATAAAATTCCCGGCATTGACCAAACCCAAGTTGACGCGCTGGCTGGTTATACTTTTAGCAACGCGCTTTCGTCAGCTGTCAGACAAGATCCAGATATTTTGATGGTTGGCGAAATTCGCGACACGGATACAGCTAAAATTGCTTTGCAGGCATCGCTGACCGGGCATTTAGTTTTATCAACCTTGCATACCAACACTGCCTCAGGCGCGATTCCGCGGCTACTTGATATGGGGATTGAACCATATCTTCTGGCTGGCTCGATCAATTTAATTATTGCCCAGCGCTTGGTGCGGAGGATTTGTCAAAATTGCGCGGGTAAAAATCCTAAGTGTGAAGTTTGCCAAGGAAGCGGTTATAAAGGTAGGGTGCCGATTGTGGAAGCGCTACTGCCGAGCACCGAGTTTAACGAACTAATCACCAGAAAAGCGTCTATTGAGGAGTTTGAGAACAAAGCCAAAGCGCTCGGGATGAAAACAATGCTGGCAGACGGAATGGAAAAAGTTAGTCAAGGAATCACCACCAAAGAGGAGATCGATCGGGTGACAGAATAGGATAAATTTCTAATTTTTAATTTCACAACTCACGCAAAACTTCCCCTCTGTCATTCCCGCATTCTTCTCTTTGTCATTCCCGCGCAAGCGGGAATCCAGTCCGAATGGATCCCCAGTCAAGCTGGGGATGACAAAGAATGTGTCATTCCCGCACCCCTTCCGTCATTCCCGTGAAAACGGGAATCCAGTCGTTTTATTTTCTGGATCCCGCATCAAGTGCGGGATGACAAAAAGGAATGTGGATCCCCAGTCAAGCTGGGGATGACAAAGAATGTGTCATTCCCGCACCCCTTCCGTCATTCCCGTGAAAACGGGAATCCAGTCGTTTTATTTTCTGGATCCCGCATCAAGTGCGGGATGACAAAA
>Ga0210019_1001003_pt1 | contig 31746 bp, 28 predicted proteins | sample CryGeyCG2114_020_2_FD_183969 | JGI IMG/M metagenome (GOLD analysis project Ga0210019, IMG submission 183969) | Groundwater microbial communities from aquifer - Crystal Geyser CG11_big_fil_rev_8/21/14_0.20 (SPAdes) (version 2) | ecosystem: Environmental > Aquatic > Deep subsurface > Groundwater ...
CTCGGAGACCGATTCATCGCCGGGGTCGTTTTGCATACAGGTCCGCGTTCGTTCTCCCTCGGCGAGCGTCTGCTCGCGGCGCCTATTTGTACGCTTTGGTCTTAGTCATGCACTCATGCATCTCCGGCACCGAGTTAGGAGTGGGTGGAGGCGGGGGTGAAGGAGGGGACGAGTTCGTTCAGGAGTTCGACGAGGGTCTTAGAAGGGGCGGTGCGGGTGAGGATTTCGAGGTTCATGATGTCTTTTTCGAGGTCGCGGACTTCGGCTTCGCGTAGGACGAAGATCTCTCCCCCCTTCGCCATCGAGGAGGCTTGGAGGATCAGCTGCTCCGCGTCGGTGATGCCGCGGTTCTGGGCTTCTTGGGTCGACATGCAATCATAACCTCGCTCGCGCAAGACGCGCGCCAGCAAAGGATCGACATCTTCATCGAGGTAGAGATTTATCGCCACTACTTGCGAGCGGCGGTTTCGGAGTTCCGGGCTATATCCCCGTCTACCTCCGCACGATTGTCGTAGTAGTAGGCCAGGGCATCGTGAACTTGGGCCAGCGTTAGCCCCTCAAATCGCTCTACTAGTTCCTCGGGCGACAGGCCATGGCGCAGGATGTAGAAGACGACCGAGCGCACTGGGAAGCGCGTCGCAAAAATTACGGCGCTGCCGCCGCAAATTTTTGGATCGGTGGATATATGGGGGTGAGCGACACTCTGCATAGAGCTAGTTTAACATGCTATTTGGGGATGTGCCAGGTACCGCGACGCGGGTTCTCTCTCAGCACTCAGCCGGGTCTGCCTAGCCCCGTCAACTCATGCACTCATGCATCTCCGGTACCGTGTACGGGGGTGAAGGAGGCTAAGAGGGGCAGGCAGCGAGCCCTTTGTGCCAAGATATAGTGATACAGATTTAGGTTCTGAATTAGTTGTGCAGGGCGGGGGAGGACGTACCAGTGAAAGCAATGAGAATGGTTGGAGAAAAGGAAGAGGCGGGGCCGGCCCCGGAGGCGAGAGAGGGCGAGCGTAGCGAGTCCGAACGAGCCGGAGGGGCCGGCCCCGCCTGCGGTGAGCCCCTGGGGTCTCGAAACGGAGTTCCCGATCCCGAGGTTCCCGCGAAGAAATCCTTGCGGAGGTATACGGCGGCCTACAAGCTGAAAGTCCTGCGGGAGGCGGATGGGTGCACCAAGCCGGGGGAGACGGGCGCCTTGTTGCGTCGGGAGGGGCTTTATTCCTCGCTTCTGAGTTCCTGGAGGCGGCAGCGCGAAGCCGGGGAATTCGACGGCCTGGCCGGCAAGAAGCGCGGCCAACAGAGCACGTCCCGCGACAAACTCACCGCAGAGGTTAAGCATCTACGCCGGGAAACCCAGCGCCTGGCCCGGAAGCTTCGCCAGGCTGAAATAGTCATCGATATCCAAAAAAAAACCTCGGAGCTCCTGGGGATCCCCCTGAACAGCCCCGACGACGACGAGAACGACTAATGCAGGCCGCCCAAGAACTATCGGGAAGCGTTGGGATAGCCCCCGCCTGCCGGGCGCTGGGGGTCCCACGCATTGAGATTTACCGTCTGCGAAAGCCGCGCAGAGCCCTCCCCGCACCGCCCCGTCCCAATCCCCGGAACGCGCTCGTATGCCAGGAGCGTCAGGCGGTCCTTGAGACCCTGCACAGCGATCGCTTCGTAGATAAGGCTCCACGCGAGGTCTACGCGACCCTCCTCGACGAGAATTCATACCTCTGCTCGGTCAGGACGATGTATCGCCTACTCGACGGGGAAGGCGAAATCCGCGAACGCCGTAATCAGGTCCGGCGTCCCATCTACAAAAAGCCGGAACTTCTGGCGACCGGCCCGAACCAGGTCTACTCTTGGGATATCACCAAGCTTCGAGGACCGATCAAATGGAGCTACTTCCATCTCTACGTGATCCTCGACATCTTCAGCCGTTATGTCGTCGGGTGGATGGTCGCAATGCGCGAGTCGGCTTTGCTGGCGAACCGATTGATCAAGGACACGCTTATAAAGCAGGGCATCGGGCGCGATCAACTTATTATCCACGCCGATCGCGGCTCATCGATGAAATCCAAGACGGTGGCGCAACTTCTTGCCGATATGGGCGTCAAGAAAAGTCATAGTCGGCCCCAGGTTTCCAACGACAATCCCTATTCAGAGGCCCAGTTCAAGACGCTCAAGTACTGCCCGGAATTTCCAGAGCGATTCGGTTCCCTCGAGGACGCGCGCGGGTTTTGCTGCCGTTTTTTCCCGTGGTACAACGACGAGCACCATCACACCGGGATCGGGCTATTGACGCCCAAGATGGTTCACTACGGACAAGCCGAGGAGGTAATCGAGAAGCGTCGAATCGTGCTTGAGAACGCATATCGGGCTCACCCGGAAAGATTCTTCAACGGAAAGCCGAAATCCCAGGATATGCCCTCGGCGGCGTGGATCAATAAGCCTTCTTCGAAGTCTGGAAGTGCGCCGGGATAAACCGGCGAGGTGTAGCGAATGAGAAAAACGCACGGCAGTCGTCAAGAAGGGCTAGCCACCCATGCCGGCCCCGAGTCATGCGCCGTCGGTCGTAAGGCCGAGGGTGAAGCGTTGACAGGGGGCCGCACAGGCCGGGAAATGGAGCCGCGAAACTTTCACAACTCCGGGACGCCGACGCTGTTTTCAGAAGCGGAAGGCAATACCCGCCGTCTCGCCAGGGCGAGAGGCGATGGGGTCCCGCGCGGTCAAAGACCCCGAGCATGTGCGGCAAGCGCCTTGCGCGAGAACCGGGAGGTCCCGTATCCGCCCGAAGATAGGATGTCGGGCTGCGAGGGGAAGTCTGAGGACTTAAGCCCAAGATGAACGGACACGGGAAGTCGGACAGGCCCAAAGTACCTGCGAAGTCCCCGAACAAAACCGGGAAACCGGCGGCGGAGGGGATGGAGGGAAGGGGTCTGGCCAAGGGGAACCTGCGACGGCAAAACACGCCCCGGCCACCGAGCCGGACAAGCGTGCATAGTGCGCTGGAGCGGGTACGCCGAGAAGCAAGAAGCGATAAGAAGATGCGGTTCAAGACCCTGATGCACTATGTCTATGCACCGGAAACGCTGGAGGACGCCTTCCTGCGCTTGAAGCGGGAAGCGGCTCCCGGCGTGGATGGGGTCACATGGGGGCAGTACCGGGAGGACCTGGAGCATAATATCGGGGACCTATCGGAGCGGCTCAAGCGTGGGGCGTATCGTGCGAAGCCCAGCCGTAGACGCTGCATACCGAAGGCCGATGGGCGGCAAAGGCCGCTCGGGATAGCCTCGCTGGAGGACAAGATCGTTCAGCGAGCGACAGTCGAGGTATTGAATGCGATCTACGAGGTGGACTTCCAGGGGTTCTCGTATGGGTTCCGACCGGAGCGCAGTCCGCACAACGCGTTGGACGCGCTCTATGTTGGGCTCATGAGAAAGCAGGTGAACTGGGTGCTCGATCTTGATGTGGTTGGATTCTTCGACGCGATTTCGCGCGAATGGCTGACCAAGTTCATTGAGCACCGGATCGCGGACAAGCGCGTGGTGCGGCTCATCTGGAAATGGCTGAACGCGGGCGTGCTGGAGGATGGGGTGCGAAAACGAGGTGAAACGGGGACGCCGCAGGGCGGCAGCGCATCGCCGCTGCTGGCGAATGTCTACCTGCACTATGTTTTCGATCTCTGGGCGCACCATTGGCGGAAAACGCAAGCCCATGGCGATGTGATCGCCGTGAGGTTCGCGGATGATGCCGTCATGAGGTTCCAAAGCAAGTCGGATGCCGAACGGTTCCTGGCGCAACTGGGCGAGAGGTTCGCGAAGTTCGGGCTGGAACTGCACCCGACAAAGACGCGCCTGATCGAGTTCGGTCGCTATGCGCTCGAGCACAGGCGGCGGTCTGGTCGTGGTCGGCCGGAGACCTTCGACTTCCTCGGCTTCACGCATATCTGCGGGAAGACGAGGGGCGGGAGGTTCACGGTCGTGCGGCAGACGATGCGCAAGAGACTGCAAGCGAAGCTCAACGCGGTGAAAGCCGAATTGAGACGGCGTTGGCACGATCCCATTCCCGAGGTTGGCCGGTGGTTGGGCTCGGTAGTGAGGGGGCATGCGCGGTACTATGGCGTACCCATGAACAGCCGGGCTATCACGCTGTTGCGATACCGGATTGGCTGGCTCTGGCTGCGGGCGCTACGGCGCCGAAGCCAGAAGGACCGGACGACCTGGGAGCGGATGCAGAGGCATATCGACCGCTGGCTGCCGAAGGCGCGGGTCTGTCATCCTTATCCGCTTGTGAGGTTCGGCGTTGTTACCTAAGGCAGGAGCCCAGTGCGGGAAATCCGCTCGCTGGGATCTGTGGAGGGGGTCCGGGCAACCGAGATTCCTACTCCGACTTTTGGTGCCAGGGGTTCAGATTGCGCAGTAATTGCGGTCGGGAATCTGTATCAAACTGCTTGACACATTCCGCCAGCTCGAACGCCGTCTTATCCTTCGTTTTGTTCTGTTCCATCACCTGCTTCCTCCTTTTGAGTTCCGTCATCACCTGGCCGACCACCGCGTGAGCGGGGACCAACACCTAGAAGCCGCTGGCCAAGCGCTGCAGCAGCCTGACCAGCGACTGCGACAGGAAGATCAGCGCTCCGCCGCCGATCACGTAGCCCCCGCGGCGCATCGCGTCCACGTTGCCGATCGCCAGGCTCAGGCCGACCATGATGACCCCGATCACGATCACGCCGGGGCCGAGCACCGCCACGAGCCAGTTCGCGCTCTGCGCGAGGAAGCTCGTGACCTGCCCTTCGCTGCCGCCGTACTGCGCCCACGCCGATCCGGAACCCGCCAAGAGCCCCATCGCCGTGAGCATCGCCGTCTTTCTCATCACCTTTCCTCCTTGATTCCAGCCGTGCCGGCCGCGGCGCCCGCGAGCGCGAGGCGCTCGCGCAGGGCCGCGGCATCGGCATCGGCCGCGTTGCGTCTGAGAATCTCGCCGAGAAGGTCGAACGCCGAAGCGAACTCACGCTTGGCGTAGCGGATCGCGGCGAGGTAGTAGAGCTTGCGCAGGTAGAGCCGCTCGCGGCCCGACAGCGTCGGCTCGGGCGCGTAGCGCTTGCGCGCCGCCTTGAACGCGCGCTCGGCCTCCCGGTCCTCCGGATAGGCGCGGCGCAGCGCGCGGGCCTGCTCCAGGGCGACGCGCGGATGCTTGGCGTCCTTGAGCGCGGTCTCGATCTTGAGTCTTCGGCGGGCCGCGTCGCGCTTCGTCCACTCGGTCAGCCGGTCGGATGAGCCGTTCGTGAGTCCGAGGGCGGCCAGAAGTTCCGCCCGGCGAACGGCCGCCGCCAGGTCTCCGTCGGCCAACAATGCAAGCACCCTCCGCTTGCCCGCCGCCGCCAAGCGAGCGGCGCGAGTTGAGTAGGCGTCTTCTCCCATCACCCCCGCCACTTCGTCCGCCAGCCGCGCGAGTTCGGCCGGCGCGGGCCCGAACTCCAGCATGGATTCCAGCGTCCCCATGGCCTCGTCTAAGGACTCGCTCTTAAGAGCGGTCCGGAAGTCCTCGTTGAGATCTTTGAGGCGCGCGCGGCGATACGCCTCCCGGGCGCGCTCCGCCAGCGTCCGGCGTTCCGAGTCGTCCGGGAAGAGGATCGCGGCCTCATCCAAGCGCTCGGCGGCCTCGGCGTAGCGCGCATCGACGAACAGCGTCTTGCCTCCCGCGAGGCGCTCGTTCGAAAGGGCCTTCGCGCGGTCCCGGGCGGTGCGGTAGCCCTCATCCGCCTCGGAGAGGGCCGCGCCGTCTTTACCCTCCGCCGGGACGGCGAACCGGTAGGAGACCGTGAAGCGGTGGTTCTTCGACAGGGGTTTGTTCTCCAGGGCATAGTCCATGTTGAAACGCCCGTCCGAGGTCTTGAATCCCAAGCCCGCCGCGAGGCCGCGGTCGTAACCCAAGCGCAGCACGATCGTGTTGCGCAGAACGTAGCTCAGGCCCAAGCCGAGCTTGAGTCCCGGCACGTCCTTCGTCTTTTTCATCGCCGCCGTGAGGGCGGCGCGGTCGTAGCGGATCGCGCCGTTCTCGGGGTCGATCCGCGAGAGCACATCGAAGAGCCAGGCCGCGCCCCAGCGCAGTTCGCGGGGCAGGCGCTCGGCGTCGCGGTCGAGCGTGAGCGAGGGCTCGACGAGGTTTTTGACGACGCCGCCGAAACGCAGGAGCCCGCGCCGCGGTCGCATGAAGCCTTCGGGCGGCCAGCGGCCCGAGAGCCCCAGATCGAGGCCGAGGCCGCGGGCCTTGTGGCCGGCGATGTTGTAGCTCAGCAGGTTCGCCGTCGCGCCGGCCGACCAGCCGCGCCGAAGCGGCGTCGCGTAGCCGAGCAGGTAGTCGATCTGTGAACTGGAAACTTCGGTACCGATATCGTCGATGGTCCGGCGCGCCGTGATCCCGCCGCGGTGGAGCTGCAGCATTCCGAGGCCGAAGGTTCCCGCCTTCGAGGGCAAGGAGACGCCGACGAAGTTGTAGCGCGCGCCGCCCAACAGGAACAGATGCTCGCCGGCGATCGCCCCGCCCGCGCGCGAGAGCGCGGCGGGGTTCCAGTAGAGCGCGGTCGGGTCCTGCACGAGAGGCAGGACGGCCTGTCCGAGCGCGGCGGCCTGCGCCCCAGGCCCGCGCGAGAGCAGGTGCGTCGCTTCGGTCGTTCCCGCGTAGAGCGGCGTGCCGCCGAGATACAGCGCCAGGAGTTGGATCAGGATTCGCATCATTTCACCACCAGCATGTGGAAGATCTCTTCGTGCTCCGGCCCCTTAAAGCGCACCCGCACGATATAGCTGCCGTTGAAGAAGGCCCGGCCGTAGCGGTCGCGCCCTTCGAAGCCGACCTCGGTGACGCCCGGCGGCAGCGGGCCGAAGTCCCGCTTATAAAGGAGGTCCTGAAGCTCCGAGTAGACCTCGACGGTCGCGCGCGCGAAGCCCGAAGGGGGCGCGTTGAAGACCAGCTTGGTCCCGCCGCGTAGCGGGCTGAACGGATTCGGGTAGTTGTAGGCCGCCGGGAACCCATCGAGGGCGCTGAGGGTCAAGCTCTGCACCCCGGTCTCGCTGCGCCCCCCGTAGGGGTTTTCCGCGGCGATCTTCAGGTAGTAGGTGCGGTAGTATTCGAGCCCCGCGAGCCGCAAGAGAACCCGGTCGGCGTCCTGGCTCAGGTTTACCTGCGGCTCGGCCGGAGCGTCCCCCGCCACGCGGAGGCCCGAGCCCGCCGAGGCCTCGCCGAGGGTGGCCAGGACGGCCAGTCGTTCGGGATGGTCGCCCAGGTAGACGGTGTAGGTGATCGGGTCGTCCTGGGCGTTGGTGACGGGCTCCCACGAAAGCTCTACCGCGTCGCGCATCGTGCGCACCAGCGGCGTTTCCACGAAGGGCGCTTCCACCGAGACCTCCTCGGGCGGGTCGTTGAGGAAGGAGGCGAGGAACGAGCGGACTTCTCCCGCCGTCCGCGCGCCAAAGCCGTCGAGCGCGCTCACGCGGTAGTAGTAGGTCGTGTCGTAAGTGAAGCCGAGCTCGAAGGAGGTCTCCCGTCCGAGGGCGACGGCAGCGAGCCGGGCGGAATCGGTCGAAAGCTCCAGCGCGTAGAGCACCGCCTCTCCGTCGGGGTCGCCCGAGTCCTCCCAGGCGAGCGCGTAGCTCGTCGCGCGGGTCCGGAGTGTTTCCGTCGAGAGGTACACGATCGGGTTCGGCGCGCGGTTGTCGAGATGGATGTTGAGCGCGGCGGTCCCGCCCTCGCTTCGCGAGTAGGCGTCGTAGGCCGACACGCGCCAGTAATAGGTCGCGTCGAACTGAAGCCCCGGCAGGAAGTGCGAGGTGGTCTCGGCGTCCAAGACCACGGGCATGCTTGCGGGATCGGCGCCGAAGCGCAGTTCGTAGCGCACCGCGTCGCCGTCGGCGTCGAGCGAGGGTTCCCAGGCAACGGTAGCCCCGGGCGTGAGCGTGCGCTGCGCGAGGGCTCCCGTCCCCTCCGAGTAGACCGGAGCCGCGGGCGCGGCGTTGCGAAACTCATGGAGCAGGCTATGAGGCCCGTTCGAGACCGGTCTTTCCCCGCCTAGGTGGTCGCGCGCCTCGACCGACCAGTAGTAGGTGGTCCCGAACGCGAGGCCGTCGAGAGCGGCGGAGAGCGTGTCCGTCTCTTGGACCTGCACGAGGGCGGCCGGCTCGGTCCCCGCGAACACGGCGTAGCGCACCGGGTCGCCGTCGGGGTCGAGCGCCTCGGTCCAGGCGAGCTCGGCCGAGGTCGACCGCGTCGAGAAGGTCCCCGTTCCGGACGCCGCCTCGAACTTGCCGGGCGCCTCGTTGACGAACTCGAAGAACACCCAATGCGTCGGCGAGTCCGACACGCCGCCGTAAGGGTCTTGCGCCGTGATTCGGTAGTGGTAGGCGGGCCCCGTCTTGAGGTCCGAGACCTTATGCCCCAGTTCCACCTCGCCGAGCGAGGTAAGGCGCTGGGAGTCCGTCCCGAACTCGACGGCGTAGGTCATCGGGTCGCCGTCTAAATCCGTCGTCGGCTCCCAGAAGAAGGCCAGTTCCGGCGAGAGGCCGTGAAACTCGATCGTGCCGGTCTTGCTCAGGTTCTTGGGGACCGACGGCGCCGAATTTCGGAACACCGGCAGGAAGGACTGCAACGCGAGACGGGTCTCGCCGCCGAAGCCGTCGCGCGCGGCGACGGTCCAGTAGTAGGTCGTGCCGTATTCGAAGTCGAGTTGGTAGGAAGTCTCGGTCCCAGCCTGCACCGGCAGCAGCGCGGTGGAATCGGTCGCAAGCGACAGTTCATAGCCCACGGCGTCGCCGTCGGGGTCGAGCGCGGTCTCCCAACTCAGCGTCGCCGAAGTCTCGCGCGTGGCCAGCGTCCCGAAGCCCGAGAGCGGCGCGAAGGCGCCTGGAGGCGTGTTCTCCAACTCGATGAGCAGGGATTGGAGTTCCGTCGCGGACGCCGCGCCGTAGACGTCTTCCGCGCGCACCTGCCAGTAGTAGGTGATCCCGAACTGCGGCGAAGGGAGGTCGTAGGCCGTGTCGGTCCCTTCAAGGACCGCCTCCAGCGTGTCCGCCGAGATCCCGAGAAGCAGCGTGTAGTTGACCGCGTCGCCGTCGGGATCGTCGGCCGTGGACCAGGAGAGCCGCGCCTCGGGCGAGAGCGTGTGCTGAAACGAGACGCCGCTGCCCGAGAGCACGGCAGGCACGGACGGCGCCTCGTTGTGAAACAACGGCAGGAATGACTGCAGCGGCAGACGGGTCTCGCCGCCGAAGCCGTCGCGCGCGGCGACCGTCCAGTAGTAGGTCGTCCCGTAGTCGAAGGCGAGGAGGTAGTCGGTCGCACTCGAGACCCGCACCGAGACCAAGGCGTCGGGGTCCGTCGAAAGCGCCAGGTCGTAGACGACCGGATCGCCGTCGGGATCGAAGGACTGCTCCCAACTCAGCGGGAGCGCCGTCTCCCGCGTCGAGAGCGTCCCTGTCCCGGACAACGGCGCGAAGGGCTCGGGTGCTTCGTTTTGAAGCTCGATGCGCAGGTTCTGGATCGGCGTTTCGGAAGCTCCGCCGTAGATGTCCTGGGCGCGGACCTGCCAGTAGTAGGTTGTTCCGAACGTGGGCGACGGCAGTTCGAAGGAAGTCTCGGCGCCTTCCTGTACCAACGCGAACTGCTCCAGGTCCTCCCCGACGAACAACGAGTAGCCCACGGTGTCGCCGTCGGGATCGTCGACCGCGGACCAGCTCAGCACGGCCTCGGGCGTAAGCGTATGCTGCTCCGAGAGCCCCGTTCCCGAAACCGTTTCGGGCGCGGGCGGCGCGTCGTTTTGGAAGTCATGCCGCCGGATCGAGACCCCCTCGGCGTTCGCCGTCAGCGCGCCGTAGGCGTCGCGCGCGATCACCGACCAGTAATAGGTCGTTCCGAAGCTCATCTCCTCTAGGAGGTACTCGGTTGCCGCGCCCGAGTAGACGGCCGGTAGGGAATCCGGCTCCGAGGAAAGATGCAGCGTGTAGCCGACCGCGTCCCCGTCCGGGTCCGCCGCGGCTTCCCAACTGAGCAGAGCGGCGGTCTCGCGAGTGGTCGCCGTTCCCGTTCCCGAGAGCAGGCCGAAGGCCTGCGGAGGCGAGTTGACGAACACCGCCTCGGCGCGGCCGAGCGGGCCGTCGGAGGCGCCGCTGTAGGGGTCTTCGGCGCGCACGCTCCAGTAGACCGTCGAGCCCACCGGCAGGTAGCCGAGATCGAAGGAAGTCTCCGGCTGTGCCGCGACCTCGGCGAGCGAGGAGGCATCCGTGCCGAGGCTTACCTTATAAAGGACCGGGTCGCCGTCCGCGTCCGGCGCCGGTTCCCAGGCCAACGACACGGCGACGCTGTCGGCGTGGACCTCATAGACTCCGTCGCCGTCCAGGTAGCTCGCGGCCACCTGCGGCGCGCTGTTCTTGAAGACCGGGAGGTAGCTCTGCTCGACGCCGCCTTCAAGCAGGGACTCGGCGTCGTAGATGTCGGTGGCCCGCACCGACCAGTAGTAGGTGGTCCCGAAGGCGAGCCCCGCGAGTTCGACGGCCGTCGCCGTCGTGAGCACGACCTCGGTATCGCCCTCGCCGGCGTGCCAGGACAGCTCGTACTCCACGGGGTCCCCGTCCGGGTCCAAAGCCCGGTCCCAACCCAAGGTCACCGAGTCCTCGCGCGTGAGCGCCGTCCCGGTCCCCGAGACGACGCCGAAGGCTCCCGGCGGCTCGTTGACCAGGCTGAGGTCGAAGCTCACGACCGGGGTGTCGGTACGCAGGACCGGCAGGCCCAGATAGGAATCCTCGGCCACCACGCGCCAGTAGTAGGTCGTGCCGAATTCCAGCGGCGCGGTCTCGAATTGAGTGACGCTCGTGTTGCCGATCGGCGCGGTTCCGGCGGCCGCGGTCCCCATATAAAGGTAGTAGGTCACCGGATCGCCCTCCGGGTCCGAGGAGCCCTCCCAGTTCAGCGCGGCCCGGTCCGAGTGCTGGGCGACGCCGCCGATCGGCGCGTCCTGCGCCGGGATCGACGGCGCCGAGTTGCGGATCCGCCGCGCCAGCGGCGCCGATCCGCCGCTCGTCAAATAGAGGATGCGCGGGTCCCACGCACATCCGACCGGCGATTCGTGCAGGACCTTGTCGAGCACCTGGCCGCTCCCCGAGAGCTTCACGACCCCGCGCTGGCAGCCCGAAGGGGGGCAGACCGACTGGCTGATGTAGAGGCTGTCCGCCGAGTCGCGCCACATGGCGGTGGGATTGAAGTTGTAGGACCACTCTTGAGCGTCCTGGTCCCGAACGAGAGAACCGTCCGAGGCGAACTTCAGCAAGTGCCGGCACTGGTCGTCGCCGACATAGGCCCCGCCCGCGCCGTCGCCGCCGACGGCCGTGGGGGTGTAACAGCTTCCCGCCGTCTCCGATCCTCCCGGCATGGCGAACGAGCCGACGAACGTTCCGTCGAAGTCGTAGGCGTAGACGGTTCCCTTGTTTTCGGGTGGAGGACAGTAGCATCCCACGCACTGAAGACAGTAGTAGGTGACCCTCACGCGCACTCCGAACAAAACGAGCCGCGCGTCGGCATCGACGGCCATGCCGAGCCAGGTCGGGTCGTACAATCCCGGCTCGATAGAGGTCTCTCCCAACAAGGACCCCGCGTTGTCGAAGCGCGTCAGGATGAAACCGGAGCCGGTGAACTCAAGGACGCTCATCTCGCCCGAACCGCTCACGCCGAACGCGCGGGGATCGGCGATGCCGGTATCGAAGGAGCCGAGGGGCTCCAGTCCATGAGTGCGGAAGCTGAAAACCGAATAGTCCGTGGCGCCCTCGGGAAGACCCAGCGCGTAGAGGTTTCCCACCGCGTCCGAACCCATGCCGCGCACGGCGGACATCGGAACCGGGAACTCGGCTTGAGGCACATAGGCGGCGCCGAGCGCCGCCGTGCAAAGCGTCGGCAGGAGCAGTCCCGCCGGGATCAGTTTCTTGAGCATGTCTAGCATCGTCTCCTTGTCGCGGCCTGGAGCGGCGTCCGGCGGGCCCGCGGAGGTGAAAGAGGAAGCATTGATTTCATCCGGGCCCTGTTACGTCAGTTCAGTAGCCGCATTCGTGGCATTCGGTACTGAGCTTGCCGCCGCCTTCGGAACGTACGATCATGGTGTTGGCCAGGTTGTGTCCGAGGGTGACGCGGTGTCCGCAGTCGAGCCGCATGCGCTTTCCGACCAGGACACCGAGCGCTTCACTCGCGGCCGTGAGTTCCTCCTTCGAGAAACTCACGCCTTGTCGAGGATTTCACCGGCCACGGCGCTGTCGAGACGAGAGACGACGATCTTCTCCCGGCTCACCTTCACCACGACGATCTCCCCGACCTCCCAGCCCAACTCCGTCATGCGGCGCCCCAGGCGCAGCGTCGGCACCTGCACGCTTCCCATGCACCTGTTGCATCCCGGCGCGATCGCCAGGAACGACTCGACGGACTTCGGATTCTCTTTCGCTTCCATCTTCTGTCCCATACCGGCCTCCTTGCTCCTCCCTCCCTCCGGCCCTTGTCCCGCGCAGGCGGGAAAAGAGCAGGAAGGAGGAAGGGAAGGCTTTCAAGGACCCTCCGCGGGACCGGCGGCCGCCGCTCCAGGACGCATCCGTCGGGCCCGCGGAGTTGAGGAGGAAGTGTTTGATGCGGCCGGGCCCGGTACGACTGTTTCGCTTGCTTACTCTTGGCCGAACTCGTCCGGATACAATTCGGCGTCGGCGACCTGCGAAGTCAGGGGTGGAATTCTGGATATGAGGATGGATTCCTCATCCGCTTCCACCACGACCCGTTCACCGATCTTCCAGCCCAGCGCCGCCAGCCAAAGGCCGACGAGTTGAAGACGCGGAGTCGGCGTTGCATGCCGTCCCCGCATCAGCGCCGAGACCGTGAGCTGCGTCGTGCGCAGCCCGGCTTTTCCATTTCCTTTCGCTTCCTCTTCATGTCCCATGGGAGCCTCCCTTCACCCCCCCTCTCTCCGACGCCGGGCACGCTCGCGCATGTCCGGGGCAGGAGAGAGGAGGGCTTGGCTCCCTGGAACCTCCGCGGGACCGGCGGATGCCTCCTAAGGCGTCTCCACACTTTTGTCCCGCTTGATTGTCAAAGAACGCGTCCGACTTGCTTCCCGTTCCGGCCCTCCGGGCGGGCCCGCGGGGAATGGGAGGAGTTGGTTTATCCGCTATGTCCGGGCCCGTGTACTGATTGCTGCTTTAGGCCTTCTCGGTCGTTTGTTTCTCGGTCCGTTGCGTCAAGCGCAGCTTCCGGTTCACGGGCAGCGCGTTGAGCGGGACGTTGAAACTTCCGTCCGGATTGTGAAACGCAACGCCGACGCGGATGCTGTACTTCCCGTCGGCCGTCCACACGTCCATTACGGCTTGCGGGTTCGGCTGGTCTCCGTTCGTCTGCCGAGCGCCGCGATCCTGATCACCTTCCATCTCCTTTCCACTTTTCGCCATATGTAGCCTCCGATGCTCCCCTCCCCGTCCCGCGCCGCCGGCGACGGAGCCGGAAGGAGAGGGGAGCGCCTTCGACTACCCATGACTACCCCGCGGTCCCGGCCGCAGAGCCGGAACCCTTGTTCGTCAAACCGGTCTTGCACGGCATCGCCGCCGCCAGGTCGAGGCCGGGCCGCTGGGGGCCCTGGACCGACGGCAGTTTCGGCATCCGCCTATTTTCGACGAGCGCGTGCACCGACGCCGTCTCGATGGCCAGGGGCGGTCGCTGATGCGCCCAGGCCACCGCCGTCCCGGGAGGCAGGCTCTTGAGAAGGTTCGGATGGGCGATGAACTCCTCGACCTCCCGCAGCGATTTCTTCCCCGTGCCGCTGTCTCCGAGCCAGCCCGACTCGAGCATCTCGGTCACCTTGTCGCTCGAATAGGTGCCCACCGCGCGGGCGATCAGCTCCGCGTCGGCCGGATGCGGCAAATGGAAGAAGACCTTGCACCCCGAACTGTTGGAGAAAAGCGCCGAGAAGAACACATCGGGATCGATCCCTTCGACCTTCCGTAACTGCCCCAGGTCCTGATGAGAAAAGAGGGTCCAAAGGCGCGCCGAGCCGACCGTCGCGATGAAGGCCGCGAAGGCGGGCGTGGCGAACTCCGGGAATTCGTCCAGGATCACCGAGGCCGGCCGCGGCTTCTCCGACATCTTCTGGCGGCTGAACGCCACCGCCAGGAGCCCGGCGATGATCATCCGGCCCAGCGAGTTCGCCAGGACCTGAAGGTGCCCGATCGGGATCGCCAGGTAGGCCAGCCGCCCGTTGTTGAACACATCCTCCAGCCTGATTTGCGGCGAATAGCTGTTGAGGATCTTCCCCAACCGTCCGGTCACCCATGGCCGAAGGTGCGCGGTCAAGGCGCTCGTGTCCGCCGTGCGGCCCTCGTACTGGCGCCTGGCGAGCGCGACCAGTTCCTTGTCGTCGCAGTATCCGAATGCCTTCTCGCGGCACTCCTCGAACTCGAAATAATGGAAGGCGTCCTTTAAAGTGAAGTCCCGGTCGGTCTTGAGGAAGACCTCGCACATCGTCTGGATGCGGGCGTAGTCCACGCTCCGGAAATACTCCGAGTCGCCGCCGCCTCCCGGCTCGCGGCCGATCGCCCGGGAAATCTGATTCGCGATCGACACCGCGTCCTGCCCCGGAACCCGGCGAATCGGGTTGAGTGTCATCGAGCGCGAGTCGGCCGGGTTGAAGTAGCGCACGTCCTGTGCGCGGCCCGCGCGCGCCGCGAGCTTGGCGAACTGCGAGAAATCCCCTACGTCTCCCTTGGCCTCCATGAAGAAGACCGGCATCTTGCGCGCCATGTCCTGGGCGCACAAGGAGAACAAGAGCTGGGACTTCCCGGACCGCGTCGGCCCCATGACCTGCATGTGCCGCTGCCGGTGCTTGGGCAGGATCGTGAAGGCCTCGGGCCCGCGATAGCGACCGAATAGGCCTCGGTTCGGAGAGGCGCCGAGCAAGGTTTCCTCGCCCTTTCGGGCAAGAAACTCGCCCATAAGCCGCCCCGCGCCGGGCGTTCCGGGCAGCTCGATGCGCCGCTCGGGCGGCTTCTTGCGGCCCTTTCCCGCGAAGGCCGCGGCCAGAGCGCCGAGCGCCAAGCAGGAAAGGCCGAGAACCGGGAGGACGAACCCCTTATCCTCTATAAGTAGAGAGAGCGGCCAGGGGAGCGCCGGAAGGGCGAGGGGAGCGCTCACTGGGGGAGGTACTCCTGGCCGCGGAAGTTTTGAAAGACGGGCCGCCCGCCGGCCGCGCGGAAGGCGGGCAGGTCGCAGGCGTATACCACGCCGAAGCCGAGCTTCCCCGCCAATTTGAGGAGTCCGCCCCTCCTGCGAGCTATGGGGACCAGGTAGAGAACGCGTCCGGAACCACCGAGCTTCTCCCGGTAGTAGCGCCAGATGCGGAAGTACCGCGCGTTGGATTTCTGATGAAGCTCGATCTCGACAGGGATTTCCTCTCCGCCGATTTCGATGAGAAGGTCCGGCAATCGGAAACCGGCCGGCATGCGCCCGCCCGAGTTCTCGATGAGTTCGTTATAAACCTGGCGCTCGCTCCGGGCCTTGGCGCCCCAGATTCTCTCCGCGGCGAGGCCCACGGCCGCGCAAACGAGGCGGTGCTCGACCGAGATTGGCCCGCCGATCTCCTTGGTGCAGTCGGGCAGCCGGGCGAGGCCGAGGCGGACGAGTTCCGCGTGACCCTTGCGGGTCAATCCGTACAGGAATCTGTGTTGCGAAGAGTAGTTCCGAATCAGTCCACGGCGCTGAAGTTTGCGGACATGCTTGTAGACTTTGCCCTCGGATCGGAACGCTTTGTTGAAGAAAAGCTCCATCATCGTGCCCGCTCTGCGCCCCTTCGCTCCGAAGGCTCCCATGAGTTGGCCCAGGCCGAGCGCGCCCCAAGTTTCCAGGAGTTCGAGGATTTTTTGGTCGAATCGCCCCAGTTTTCTGTTCGGTTTGGTAGTGGAAAGTTTCTTTGTTTGTTGTTTTTCATCCCACAATCCCATCCCATTCCCACCCACCGCCGCCCCGACCCCGGCCCCGCTATACACCACACCCTTTAAGTTCGTTGCGGGGGCGGGGTCGGGGCGCGAAACCTGCAACGCAGGGTTCGAGGTGGGTGGGAAATAGGATGGTTTTTCCAACATTTTTTATCGTTCATCCAATGACGCGGCCGCCCTTAAACCGGTCGCGGCTGCGACCGGTTCCGCGACCGGTTTGGAATCGCCGTTTAGGCCGTCCTCCCGGGAACTTTCGAAGCGTTTTCGCTCTGGAGCAGCAGGCCGAGCGCCTCGCAAAGAACCTGACTCCGGCTGTGGTCCTGGCCCTTTTTCATCCGCCGGATGCGCAGCTCGTCCATCGCGACCGCGTCCTTTTTCGGCATGAAGATCGGCATCACGTAGAGCTTCTTGTTCCGCGCGAGATCTTCGTCTTGGGCGACGAAGCCGAAGCTCGCGGCCTCTTCGAGGCTCGCGACGGCGGCTTCCGTCTCCTGGTTTCCGTTCGCTTCCGTTCGCATTTCTCCTCCTAAAGGGCCCGGCAGGTGGGGATGTGCTCCCCGAGTTTGGACCGACTGGCGACCGGTCTGCCGGAGGTGATCAGGCATACTGCTATGCGTTTGAGCAGGCCGTTTCACTACGCTCGGGCTCGAAAAACTTCTCGAACTCGCGCCACCAATCCCTCTGTTGAATCCAACGATGACGCCAATTTGACTTGCCCTCCTTGTAAGCGGCGTGCAGGTCTTCCTCCCGGACCATCCTGTCGAGAGGGTCTTGGTCCTCGCGATGATGGGAGACAGCGCGGTCTCCAGGCCGTTCGGCCTGCTGCTTGCCCTGCCCGGTGTTGGACTCGCGCGGCATACGGAGGTCCAGGCGAATCGTCGCGGCCGATTCGGTCCGGAGTTTGCGCAGGCGGTCGATCATCACCTGCTTGAGCCCGCGGTAGAAGTAGCGGGAAGGACAGTCGCCCTGGATCACACGAAGAAACGCGTCCGAGACCGCGTCCTCGGCGTCCTGCTCGCGCATGAACACGCGCCGCGCGATCTCCATCGCCTTCGGATGATTCTCCCGGAAGAACGCGGAGAACTCCGCCTCCCGGCTGGGATTCTTGGTGTTCGGATGGGCCTCCCGCGTGGTTACGGGAGCTTCAAGTACGGATACCTGCGTCATAGATGGCCTCCTTGGCCACCCATGCCGCCGGTTCTCGGTAGGCTGGGTTTGGTTGGTTTTTTGCCCGGACCCCGAAGGATCCGGGGTTCTACTTTTACGCTACAGCGAGCGCTTCTTCTGTTGCGACGCGGTCGATCCTATCGCGGGCCTCGGCCGTGCTTCCCGGCGTCTCGCCGCACAGGATATGCGGGTCGCCGTCCCGGAAATGGACTTCGGGGATGATTCCGCGGCCGATGGCGCCGCATTCCGCAGCCAGCCATCGCCACTTCGCGTTGAAGCCTTCGCGGCGGCCCCGGCGTTGCGAGGCATCGCTCGGCGACGGGACCTTCGTGTAGCGGATGCGCTCGTAGCTTGATACGGCGCCGTCTTCCACGGTGAGGTTGATGATTTTGCAGTGCGGGAACTGCTCCCGGATCATGTGGAAGAACTGCGACCAGGCGGCTTCTTTTCTCCTTGAGTCCATCTTCTGTCTCCTGCGGTCGGCGCGAACGGGGCGCCGGGATTTGCGAGGCCGGGCTGGCCGGCCCTCACAAATACCGGGTGAATTTTTCTGACACCCGGGAGGCTTGGTGGGTCTCGTCGGAGGGTACTTGGTGGCGTGAGCAGATCCGTTTCAGGAGAAACGGAAGCACGTTTCAACTGAAATGGGTAGGAATCAAAAACGTATAATGCACTCCATGGCTAAACGCAAATCAAGGCGCACTGCGGGAAAACCAAAAGAACCTTCTCGGTCACAAACTACTCCGGCTCTTGTCAAACGCTGGTGGACCACGGCTGGGAAGGATCTGCGCTCCTTATTCTTAGAGACGGGGCCCTCCCAAGGATACGAGCATCTCTGTGACCTCTTGATCGCCTATGCGGGAGTGCTTTCGAAAAAGGCCGATATCCGCAATGAACGGCCGCCGAAGGCTTCCAAGAAAAGGAAGAAAAAGCCCAAGCCACCACTATCAGAAAAAACCTTGGCCGCGTTGTGCGCCAATCTAGCCCGAGAAGCTACAGAGCTAAAGATAGCACTGAGCGCAGTCCAATCCATTCATCTGCTGGACAAAGCATGCAAAGGGCGCCTTGTGCACAATTTCCTTGACGAGAACGAGAAGGAACAGGCGGTTCAGGGTCTATGCCAAACTGCTGTCTCGGATATTGAAGGGGCGCTTGCTCGTGGCGAAGTAAGAAGGGTGAGGATGCTGCTTGAATTTTGCGAATCCAACCTTCCTGAAGTGCATCGCAATGCCATTGAGAACTTAAAATCCATCTCATCTGAAGCCATCGCCAAGCTTCCTCCAGAAGCAAAGGCGTTGATTATGTCGCAGCAACCGAAGCAAGAAAAGCCTCTCTACATCACCTTCGCCGATGAGTCGCAGAAGGGATCGGTAGGCCAAATTGCGCTGGTCCTCTTAAAAGCCTGGACAGCGAAGAGCGATGGAGAGAAGTCACAAGAAGCATTTGAAGTTCTGGAGCAGTACGCGCGAGTCTACAATCGCGTCTCTCTGTTTGGGAAGGCAGGGGAGAGTGTTGCTTACAATAGCCAATCGTTCTATGGCCATGATCTCCAAGAAGGGGAACAAGCGGAGATCATACGCCCCGGCGCACAAGTGACTACTGACGATGGTCCGAAAATTTTGATTCCCGCGACTGTGCGCCGAGCCGGCAACGAGATCTAAGGATAGTCGCAGAATCATGGGGAGGCGCGCATGGCAGTAATCGGAATTGACTGGGGAACCCATTCGTCAAAATGGTCGCGTTCGGACGACCACGGGAAGGCAACGATTGGGTCCATTTATTCCTCAACATTGGCGTTTGACGGGACGCAGAAATCGGTCATGTTCCCTCGTGGTGCTGAGGAGCCACGACGGTCGCCTCCCGGACTCCAATACGCGCAACGCCTCAAGAGAAAGATGATCGAGGACCCGAACGCTTCTTTCTGGGAAGGCAAGCGCGCAGACTCGGGGATGTCTCTCGGAGCTTCCGTTGTGTTCTCTCTCTGCGTTCTGATCCGGGAGGCATGGGATAACATGCCTGTTGAGAATCGGCAGGAAGTTTCCGAGATTGCGTTCTCCTTTCCAAACTGGTCGCTCAATGAGCGCGATCAGAATGCCCAGGCTCTTCAGAACTTTCGTACGGCGGCGATGACTGCCGTTAAGATTTTTCGAGGGGATCCAGACCAAGCGCCGCGCGCGGGACAGTTCTATCCCGTAGAAAAGTTTGCGGATTCTGTTCGAGTGAGTCTTGCGCAGCCTGGCGAGAGCTTCTCTGCTGACAGAATAGAAGCTATGGATTTGAAGGATGATGTAGACGGAACGACCGTCACATATATCATGGAGTCGGTCGCCGCGGGGTTGCCATATCTGGAGCGCTTGGACAGGCAGAATCGCCAAGTTCGCCGCTTATTGGTCGTGGATGCCGGTGCCGGCTCGACGGATATTGGCTACATGGGAACCTGGCGAACCACCCAGAGTGAGGACTTCTATTTCATCTTCTTTCCCCCCGCCCCGACTTGCGGATTGGCGGGAGAAATGATCACGCAGATGCTTAGCCGACAGTTGATGATCAGTCCTCAGGAGGCTGAGCAGGAAAAGATTCGGCTATCTCTAGCCGGGCAACTCCACGAGAAGCTTCCTTATCTCGGGGAGGAATGGATTCCGAACCTGGGTGGTCGAGTTTATGATTATCTCTCCAAGATTGATCGACATGCATTCATGCGGATGCCGGTCTCTCTAAACGTCATCTTGACTGGCGGCTCCGGGGCGATTTCGGATTTAGGTAACGAAGTGATGGGGAAGGCCAAGGATGGCTTAACCGCGAATCGCACGGAGACAGGGGACCGTCCCTTCAAAGCTACGCAGACGCTTCAGGAGAGGATTGAACTCGGCGTAGGTCTCGACGATTTCGAAACAGGTAGAATGGCTGTCTCTCTCGGGGCCTGCTGGCCCCAAAAGAAGAAACTGATTTTCTGGCGTAAGCTTGAAGACCTCGTCTAGAGAAAACCCTCATCAACAACCAATAGGGATGTTGCTGAGGGGCGCAAATGCCTGTCAAGCAACGTGCATTTCATATGAAATGGATTGTTTTCTCTTGAAACCCTCCGGGCATTTGTAGTATCATCTCATTACCGTGTAGCCCCGCGAATCGGCGCGGGGGTATCCACGGTCCCGCCATAACGGGACGCGACCACGGGAAGCAGCCGGATCCAACCGGCTGGCTTCTCGCGCCGAGTCCCAGATGTCGAAGCTATCCATCCTTGTCGTCGAAGACGACCTTCTCGCCCGGAAGGTCATGGAAGACCATTTGGGCGGACACCGGGTCGATTTCGCTCCGGACGCCGCCACCGGCCGCCGCAAGCTCGAAGACGGCCGACACGACATCTGCTTCATCGACCTGAACCTCGGCGACCGCAAGCCCGCCTCCGGCCTCAAGCTGATCCCCCTCGCCGCGGCCAAGGGGGTCTACCCGGTGGTCATGTCGAGCCAGGACTCCGAGACCATGGTCGAGAAGGCCTACGCTCTGGGCTGCCGCGACTTCTACGCGAAGGGCAACGAGCGCGACAACGTCAACGCGGTGCTCTCGCGCTACCGCACCCGCTTGATGTCCTCCGCGGACGGCGGCGTCTTCGAGGGGCTTTTCCTGACGACGGACGCCGCGACGCGCGCGGCGGTCGCCGAGGCCGTCAAGTACGCCCCGTCCGACATCCCGATCCTGATCCTCGGGCCGTCGGGGACCGGAAAGACCAGCCTCGCCCGGGTGTTCCACGACCAATCCCATCGGCCGGGACCGTTCGTCGCGATCAACTGTTCGGCCTACACCGACGACTTGCTGGAGGCCGAACTGTTCGGCTACCGCAAGGGGGCCTTTACCGGCGCGGCGGAGGACCATAAAGGAAGGCTGCTCGAGGCCCACGAGGGAACGCTTTTCCTCGACGAGATCGGCGCGATGAGCCTCAAGATGCAGACCAAGCTCCTCAAAGCCGTCGAGGAGCGCGTGTTCTACCCGCTCGGCGCGGACAAGCCGGAGAGATCGGACTTCCGGATCGTCAGCGCCACGCTCGAGGACTTGCAGTACCTCATCAAGGTCGGAAAGCTCCGCTTCGACTTCTTCCAGCGCATCCACGGCGTTACACTTCACCTCAAGCCCCTCGCCGAGCGCAAGAGCGACATCTTCCCCCTCATCGCACATTTCACGCGAGACCGCCGGCGCCTCTCGTTCACGAAGGATGCCAAGAAACTCATGCTCGCCCACTCCTGGCCGGGGAACGTCCGCGAGCTCAAGAAGCTCGTCGATCTGCTGGTCGCGGGCCATGACGGCCCTGTGAGCGTGGAAGCGCTCAAGCGGCTCTTCGGCACGATGCTCGCCGAGGACGGCGCGGACTTCGCCGGGGAGGAGCAGTACCGCTTCGCGCTGCGTGACGGCCTGAACGCCGCCGTGGACCGCTTTATCGACAGCATCATCCGCAGGAGTATGGAGGAGAACGGCGGAACGAAGGCCCAGACCCTCAGAGACCTGCGTATCTCGACGCGGATCCTCTACGCCTCCCTCAGACGAACGGCCCGGCATGGACGCCGGAGGAAGTCATGATCAAGGCGAAGCCGGGCATCGAGGAGATCGTGCACGATGTGAGCTCGAAGGCGACGAGCCTGAAGGGCGCCGCGGAGCTGCTGCTGAAAGCCTCCCCGGCCGATCGCGACGAACTGATCGGCCTCATGGCGCAGCATGTCGAGGGGCTCGCCCAGTACCTCGGCGAGATCCGCAAGGACGGCGCGAAACCATGAGCGCAATCGGGCTCTCCACCGCTGTTCGCACCGGGATTCGCCTGCAGGGGCGCATCAAACTCGCGCGTCTTTTGGAGATGCCCGAGGCCGCGCTCGAGACGCAGGTCCGGGAGACGGAGGCGGATCCCCTCTTCCGCCGCCTGACCGAGGCGGGCGCGCTCGCGATCCGGCCGTTTCCCCGCGCGCGCTACGCCCAGCGCGTCTTCGCGGGGCGTCACTTATGCGCGTCCGGCCCGAACCTTTCGGGACTCTTGGATGGGGACGGCGAGATCGCGCGGCTTCTCAAGCGGGTCGGCTCCGAGAGCTTCGAGCGCTGTTTTCTGGGCGACGCGGCCATGACCGATGCCGAGAGGGCCGCCGCCTGCGGCGTCACCGAGCGACAGGCCCGGGCGCTGCGGGAGTTCGTGAACCGCTTCTATCTCCGCTCCGAGTTCGCCGAGCAGGAGCCCGCCGCCCCCGCTCTCGTCTACAGCACGGTCGCCGGGATCGGTTTGGAGGAGGGACGGCCCGTGCTCGTCTTCTTTAACCGGGAGGCCTGGAAAGGGCGATACGTATTCGATGAGGAGCGGTGGCGGAGCCTGCGAAAGAGCCTCGCGCCCGCGGACGCCGAGCGCGCCGAGCGCCTCCGGCGCCGGCTCGAACTCATCGCCTACCGTCGAACGACCCTGCATCGCCTCTTGGAACTGCTCGTTGTCGAGCAGGCCGCGTACCTGGCCAGCGGCGACCCGACCCGGCGGCGTCCCCTGACCCAACGCGCGGTCGCCGCGCGCCTGCGAGTGGCGACGAGCGTCCTTTGTCAGCTCATCGGGAACAAAGCCGTTGAGACGCCTTGGCGCTTGGAGATTCCCCTGAAGACGCTGTTTCCGAGCCGCAAGGCGATGATGCGCGAGCGTCTCTACGACCTGGCGATGGAGCGTCCCGAAGCCGCCGACAACACCCTCCGCGACGCGATGCGGCGTCTCTATGGGGCGTCGCTTTCGCGGCCGTCGATCATTCAATACCGGAAGGAACTCGGCCTCGCGGCCTGCGGCCGCCGCGCCCTGGAGGCCGGCGTATGACGGGCCGCATGCTCACGGCCTGCCTGATTGCCGTGATCGCCGGCACGGGCCTCGGCGAAGCTCGCGCAGCCGTAGTCGTCCGTGCTCCCGTCGCGGGCCCTTCCGTTCCCGCGGCCGGCTGGGCGGGCGTGGTCGGCGGCCTCTATTCCGCCGTTCAAAGCCAAGCCTTGTCGAACCCCGGCCTGCTGCCCCTGCAATCGACCCTGGGCGAGATCGACCTGAGGCTGTCGCAAGATGAGACCATCGGTCTTCGGAGCATGGAATTCGTCCGCTTCCTACCGAAGAAGTATCAAGAGAGGCCCGAAGCCTTCGCCCGGCTGGAGGAAGGACGGCAGGTCGCCGGTTTGGCGAGAAGCGTTCGCGCGGCGGGCCGCGCGCTCGACCGCGAGGTCGCGGGGCTCTCCGAAGCCGCGGCCTCCGGCGAAGCTTCCGACGCCGATATGGATCGACTTTCCGAGATTCTCGAAAATGGGTTCTACCTCTCCCCCAACGCGCGCGAGCGCGCACGGGAGAAACTTTCCAAGACGCCCGCGCTGGCCCGGCTCCATCAGATCCTGACCCGCCCGGCGGGACTCCAAGGGAGCGCCTTCGATAACGCGGCGCCGCCGGCGGCGCGCCGAATCGAGAGGCCGGCGTCCGTCGTCGTGCCCGCCTCCCAGTCACCTTTACGCAAACCCGGACGGCAGGCACTGCGCCCTCCGCGGGCCGACAAACAAGGAGAGAGTAGGATGAACGCGAAGATCGAAACTTTCAGCTTTCCGAATATCCCCGTCGAGAAGGTTCCCTACCCTACCGTCATCATGGGCGAGGACGCTTTCACCGGCTGGTTCGGCAAGGGCGAATTCCCAAGCGAGGACGCGCGTGGCGCGGCCTACCAAGAGGCGATTGAGACCGCCTACAACAACGGCGTGCGCGGCTTCAGCATGTCTCCCCATCCAACACTCATGGGCGTACTCCAGCGCTTCAAGAAAGCTCATCCGGACATCATCGTGATCGCCAACCCGCATTATCGGTCCCACTACTACGCCGGCAAGGAGTCTCTGTGGACGCCCGCGAACATCGGCCGGCTGATCGCGACGGTCGCGGCCCGGGTCGCCGAGGCCGTCCGCAGTGCGAGCCCCCTGCTTCGCGACGCGCGGACGGCGGAAGCGTTCTCCGATGATGAGATCGTGCGCTTCCGCCTCGAAGAGAGGGAATACAAGGAGAAGCTGGCCTCCTTCGGAACGTTCGCGGATTTCGTCGTCGTGGGCAATCTGCCCTTCGGCTCCCTAGCGCGGACGGGCCGCGAAGACATCATTCGCCGCGAAGCCGCCCTCGTTCGGGAGGCCGGTCTGGTTCCTCTCGGGATCAGCGAGGGAGGAGACGACGGCGCAAAGACGCTCAAGGACCTCGGCGTCGCGGGCCTATGGGTGTGGGCCAACCGCACCGGAATCTTTCCCTCACCGGCGGACCTGGCCGGATTCCTCAGGGACTCGGCCCTGCCGCTGACCGCCTTTCGCATCTTCGAGCACGACGGCGGCTTCGACCTTCCGGCCGCGCTGGCCGCCATTCGCGACAGCGGCCGATTCTCCTCGATTCTCGTCGGTGTCGACGACCGGACCCAGGCTAAGGAGACATTTTCGCGCCTGCGCGAACTGCTCCAGGACTGATCCGCCATGCGACGAACCCTTCTCCTGACAATCGCGGCCGGCCTGCTCGCGGTCCGCGCCGCCCGGGCCGAGACGGCCCTTACGACCTTCACGCTCCAGCACGCGTGGTATCCGACCATGGAGTACGCGAGTTTCTACCTCGGGCAGGGACGCGGAACCTTCGCCGAGGAGGGCATCGACCTTAAATTCCAGCCCTGGAAGCTCGGTGTCAACGGCGTGGAGCAGGTCGCCGAAGGCCGCGCCGACATCGGCGTGGACGACGCGGTGAACTTCCTCATGGCCGTGGACCGCGGCGAGGACCTGGTGGCGATCTTCGCCTTCATGCAGGAGACGCCGCTCTGCCTGGTCTCCCTTCGGCACGAGCTGGGCGGCATCGAGGACCTCGTCGGAAAGAAGGTCGCCACGGTCACGGGCTTCGAGTATCTGCTCACCTACCTCCGGCAAAAGTTCCCCAAGTACAAGGACAAGATCGAGTTCGTGGAGCTCGACGACAACCTCGGCGCCCTCCAAGACGGGAAGGTGGACGCGGCCATCTTCTTCGAGACCGCCCAGCCCCCCCTGCTCAAGCTGCGCGGCCATCCTCTCCACGTCCTGCGCTACCGGGACATCGGCTACGACGTCTATTCGCACATCCTGTTCGTCCGCCGGGATTTCTACGAGAAGAACCGGCCCGCGCTGGCGCGGTTCGCGAAAGCCCTGCACCGCTCGATGAGCGAGAAATTCGCGGACCCCGAAGGGACGGTGGACTTCTTCGTCAAGACCATCCCGCATACCGAGTACGCCGAAGGCCCCTTCGCGAACGAGGCCGAATACCGGCGCTACCAAGCCGCCAGCCTGAGACTCCTGCACTATTACATGAGCAAGGGCGTCGGAAAGAACTTCGGGCTCATGAACCGCCACCGGTGGCGGGCGATGATCAAGAACCTCAAGCGACTGGGAGTGCTCGAAAACGACATCGACGCGGACGCGGTCTTCACCAACAAGCTATTGAGAGGCATTTACGTCAGTGCGCGTGGCGACTAAAAAGCGGAATTCGTCCCGACCCAGGGAGGACGGCGGCTTCTTCGTGAAGTGGCACTTCTTCGCGCCCTTTTTCCTCGGGGTCGTCGGCCTGTTCGCGGCGTTCACCATTCTCTTTTTTACCTCGATGCACAACATGTTCGAGTTCTACCAGGAGCGGCAGTCGGCCGAGACGCGCGATACCCTGGAAAACGCCGTAGCCGAGCGCCAACGATACCTGCGCAACTATCTTTCCTTCATCAAGGACGACGCGGACTTCAAGAACGCGTTCTATTACGCCAGCGAGGACCTCGTCTCTCTCAAGAAGCCGCTCGCGGATTATCTGCTCAAGTACAAACCCCTTCTCGGCGTGGACTATGTCCGGGCCGTAACCGCCGAAGGCGAAACAGTCTACGCGGAGGAAGGCGACCATGCCGGCGCGGGAGGCCTGGACCTGCCGTTCGATCTCAAGGACCTGCCCCGCACCGAGATCGAAACCCGGCTGGTGCTGCTGGGCGATACCCCCCACTTGGCGGCGTCGATTCCCGTCCACTCCTTCGACAAGATGGCGGGCTACCTGCTGGTGGGCTTCGACTTCGGCGTGCCGTTTCTCGAAGAACTCCGCGCGATCACCGGCCACCACTTCTATTTCCTGGATGCCGAAGGCGAGATCGCGGCTTCGACGGTCCAAGACAGCTCGTTCCGAGAGGCGCTGCTTGACGCCATGGGGGACCGGGCGCGGTTTCCCGTGGAGATGCGGCGCGGCGAGGAGCGGTACTTCATCTCCGCATTGCCGATGAGCGAGTCCGGCAGAGGACCGCGAAGCGGCTTCACGCTCTATGCCGTCGGCGACATGAGCGGACTCAAGGCCTTCCAGAGCCGGATGATCCTCAACGCCCTGCTGATCTTGCTGGTCATCGCGACGATCGGCTTCTACGTCAGCTACCTGTCGTCGCGCGTCCTCTCGGGCAAGGTGAACCGGCTGCTCGCCGATCTTCAGGACTACCGAAGCAAGATCGAGCAGCAGAAGAAGCTCTCGGCTCTGGGCGAACTCGCCGCCCAGATTTCCCACGACATCCGCTCGCCGCTGGCAGCGTTGGACTCGGTGACGGGCAAGACTTCGGAGCTTCCCGAGGAACAGCGTCTCATCGTCCGCGGCGCGGTCGGCCGCATCCACGACATCGCCAACCATCTTCTCGAGGACCGAACCGCCGGGAACGACGAGATCGCGGCCGATGATTCCTCCGGCCACACCGCTTCCCCGGCGCAAGAGGCCGTCTGCCTGCTTTCGAGCCTGCTCGGCCCGGTCATCACCGAGAAGCGCCTCCAATTCCGCTCCCGCCTCGGCGTCGAGATCGACGCCCAGTTGAGCGCCGCTTCCTACGGCCACTTCGCGAGGGTCGCGCCCGCCGAGTTCAAGCGCGTCCTCTCCAACCTCATCGACAACGGCGTAGAGGCCCTGACCGGGACCGGGACGGTCTCGGTCGAACTGGCCCGCGACGCCGACCGGATCGTCGTCCGGGTCCGCGACGACGGCAGGGGCATTCCGTCCGCGATCCGAGAGAAGCTCGGCCGCCGCGGCGAAAGCCACGGCAAGCCCGGCGGATCGGGCCTGGGCCTCTACCACGCCAAGACCTGCGCCGAGGCCTGGGGCGGAACCCTGGCGATCGCCTCGGAACCCGGCAAAGGGACGGCCGTCTCTCTCAGGCTGCCGCCCGCGCCGCCGCCGACCTGGTTCGTCTCGGAGCTGCGACTCGAAGCCGGAACGCCCGTCGCCGTCCTCGATGACGATCCGACGATCCACCAAGTCTGGCAGCGCCGACTGGAACCCTTGGTCGGCGGAACGCGCGGCATGGACGTCCTGCACTTTTCCAGCGCCCGCGAACTCCGGGCCTGGGTCCGCGCCGATCCCAAAGCGTCCCGCCGCGCCGTCTACCTGCTCGACTACGAACTCCAGGGCTCGGCGAAAACCGGCCTGTCCCTAGCCAAGGAACTCGGCCTCGGCGAGCGCTCCATCCTCGTGACGAGCCGGTTCGAGGAGAAGGCCATCCTCGACGAATGCATCCGCTTCGGGATTCGCATGATACCAAAGGGCCTCGCCGGCTTCGTGCCCGTCGCCCTGGAACGGCCAGCCGCCGGCGACCCCGACGGCGTGCTGATCGACGACGACGGCCTGGTCCGCAAGACCTGGCAGCTCGCCGCGCGCACCAGCGGCAAGAAGCTGCGAGCCTTCTCCCACCCGAGCGAGTTCCTGGCCGCCGCCGGCGGCATCGCGAAGAACACGCCGATCTACGTGGACTCCTTGCTCGGCGAGAATCTGCGCGGCGAGGAGTTCGCCAAGGACCTGCACGTGCGCGGATTCCGGAATCTCTACCTCGCGACGGCGCGCGCGAAGAAGAGCCTGCCGGAGATGCCGTGGATCAAGGAAGTGGTGGGCAAGAGGGCGCCGTGGGGATGAGTAGCGGTGGGCTAGACCCCGAGGATGAGCGCCTCCTGGAAAAAATGCGGCGTCGCATGGTCGAGGAGGATTATCGAAAGCAGACGACCCCTCTCACCGGGGTCAATTGTTTCGTCTGCTATCTCGACTTGGATGGTTTTAGGGAAAAGATAGGGACAGCGCCTCACGATCTGTTTGAAACATATCAACAGCAACGCCAGTACATTCTGGCATCCTTCTTTCAAGCAAACGCATCAGGTTCGAATTCGGGGGTCACCTTACATCATTTCGACAAGATGCTTTGGCCATACCTCTTTTCGGACTCCTGGTTCTTTTCCACAATCGATTCCTCACAGCAGGCTCTCCAACAAATAAGCACCGTGGCAGCAGGAGTCTTCATGCGTTGTTGGGAGATTGGTTTTCCAGCTCATGGAGCTATCGCCGAAGGGCCCCTCTGGTGGCGGCCCGACTTACAAATCATACTGGGCCCTGGCCTAGTAAAGGCGTATCTCGCAGCAGAGTCCATGGATAGTTTCGGCGTAGCTGTGCACTCTGATCTGGCGGAAAAAGGTTCTGGTGCATTCACCCCTACCCACCGTGTGCTCCAACGACGGCGGCGTCTAGGATTGTTCCCCACGCACCAGGACACTCGTTTCTGCCGTCTCTACGCCTACAAAACGAACACTACATGGGGCACCGAGAGTTATCTTGCGCGTTACGATAAGATGGCTGCGGAATATGCAGCTAGGCCAAATGCAAAGGCGTCTGTAAAACGGCGATATCGCCGCTCGCGCCCCATTGTGGAAGCCATGCTCAAATGATGCAAGCGCTAATCCCATCCGATTTAACTCGTCTGACGACAAAGGAGGAAGCTGAGAAGTTCGCAACCAGGCGGACCACGCGAACATGCAAGAGCGCGCATTGATTTTTCGCTAGATCTCCCTGCGTCGGATAGGCTCGCCGGAACGCCTCCATAGCCCGGGACAATCTGGACCGAACCGTTCCGACCGGAGTGCGAGTGGTCTCCGCAATTTCCGCGTAGGAGAGTCCCTTGAGGTGGCGGAGCCTGAGAGCTTCTCGGTGCGCGGGCCGCAGCGCTCCGAGCGTCTCCCTGACCGAACTGGCAGTTTCGAGAACCAAGAGTTCGTCTACGGGCTCCCGGTCGCGCCCCTCGGGCTCATAGCTCCCTTCGCGGTCTCCCTGGAGGTCCTCCAGGGAGCAAGTCCGACGGATGCGGGCATTGCGCCGCCGATCGAAGTAGGCGTTACGAAGTATGCGAAGCAGCCAAGGCGTCGGGGAACGCTTCCCGTCGTATTGGTGCTCGGATTTAAGCGCACGGTAGAATGCTTCCTGGGTCAGTTCCAGGGCTTCCTCGTGGTTCCTGGTGAGGTTGAGGGCATATGCGTAGGCCCGCTCTCGGAGCCCGTTGCCGGGCGCCGAGAAGATCGCGCTGAAGCGATGGGATGCTGGGTGATTTTTCATCGTTGTCTTCTTCATCGCATCACCCCCCGATCAGTCCCTGTTCGCGGAAGCTGTAGAACTTGAGTCCCGCCAGGATGATGTGGTCGAGCACCGGGATTCCGAGGAGTGCTCCCCCCTTGGTGAGGCGCCGCGTGACTTCGCGGTCCTCCGGGCTCGGCCGAGCCTCTCCGCTCGGGTGATTGTGCGCCAGGATGATTCCCGCCGCATTGGCGAGGATGGCGCCCTTGAATACCTCCCGCGGGTGCACCAAGCTCGCCGTCAGAGTGCCGACCGAGATCACCTCGTAGCCGATGACTTGGTTGCGAGCGTCGAGGTCCAAGCGCCAGAAGTGCTCCCGGTCCAAGTTCCGCGCGTCGCGAGCCAGGAAGCGGAACGCGTCCGCCGGGCTCTGAATCTGCATGGTCTTCCTGCTGCGGCCTTCGCGGACCAGAAGTACCCTGGTCTTGAGCTGCCGCATCACGGTTCCTTCGGTTCCATCTGTTCCTTCGATTTCGTAGGTCTTGTGCATGTCGCACCTCCTGCCCACCCGGAGGGCGAGGGGCGCGAGGAAGGCTTCCGGAGCGAGGATTAAATGGTGGGTCCCTACCTGGGAACCGCCCCCGGCGGAGCCGGGCTGGCGGCCCCGGGAACCGGGCTGTCCGGCGCGGTGGGGTTACGGCGGGGGCTGGGCCGCCGCGCCGGATTCCCGGAAGGGGTGACCGTTTATGCCGCAGTCCCGGAGGCCTTCACTCGTGCAGCCCCGAGGAGAGGTGCGACAGAAACAAGACCGGAGGAAGCGAAGGAAGGGCTCGTCAGCGGATTAGGACACGCGAGCGCTCAGTTCGTCAGGCCATACAAAGCAAGAAGCCCTCGGCAACCGAAGTTGCCGAGGGCTCAAGCGCCCCGGAGGCAGAGGCGAGGGGCTTGGAGGACCATGTAGAGGGGTAGGGAAAGCAGCCGAAAGGGACGATTTTCACCGTCTGCCAGGCTGGTCCGGGCATCGAGTAGAGAAGGGACATCGCTGTTGAAGCGCAAGGCGAAATCCCGCCTCTTCTCCCGCAGAAAAACATGCAGACCTTTCAGCGAGCCGGTACGCCCGGCCTTGACCTCTACCGGCACCACCCGGCCGCCCACCGCGATGACATAGTCCACTTCGGCGTTTGACTGCCTCTTCTCCCGCATCCAGCAGTAAAGCTCGGGTTGCGCATAAGGCTCCCCGGCGTGGAGCAGATGCTGTCCTATGAACTGTTCGCAGACGGCGCCGGAATTGACCAGCATGACATCCTCATCCCCCTCCAGGTCCAAGACGCTCAGGCCGCAGCTTCGGCACAGGAGTCCCACATCCATGAAAAGTGCCTTAAAGCGGCGATCATCGGCTTCGGCGCCGAGCGGCAGGCCGTTGGCTGCGCTGTGGCGTACGCGGGAGGCGACACGCGCCATACAGAGCATTTCCAAGGCGCGGCTCAGTTCCCGTGAACGGTCTTCCCTGTCAACATTGCTGTATTTGAACTTGCGCCCGGCCAGCAAAGGGATTTTCGCGAATACCTTCTCGATCCTCCGCGAATCAACGCGCTTGCCGTACTTGGAGAAATCCTCGCGGTAGGTGGAAAGAAGGGACTGTCGCACGGCCTCGCTTTCGCGCAAACCGCCGGGGGCGTTGGAAGCGGCCACCGATGCAGGCATGCCGCCCACAATCAGGAACCGGCGTACGAGGCGCATCAGTTCGGCGTGAATGGCCTCCGGCACCTCCGTGCCCAGCGCGTAGGTTTCGAGGAAGTCCTTTAGAGCGGCGCGGTCGTGGGCCAGCAGAAACTCTTCGAAGTCCATCGGTCCCAAGTGCAGATACTCGATCCTGCCGACCGGCATTGAAAATTGGTGCTCCTCCAGGGAGAAATCCAATAGAGAACCCGCAGCAATGACATGGAGCTCCGGCATCTTTTCGTAGAAGTAGCGCAAGCCGGCAAGCAACGCCGGGGCGGCCTGAATCTCATCTAGGAACAGCAAAGTAGTCCCAGCTCGGATCGACCGGCCGTAGCGGGCCTCCAAGAGTGGAAGGATGATCGTGGGATCCATGCTCTTGAAGAGAGATGGGGCTAGGGGGTCGGTCTCAAGATTGATTTCCAGGAGATTCTCAAAGGCTTCGGCGGCGAACATCCTCACCAGAAATGACTTCCCGACCTGCCGAGCGCCTCGTATGACAAGTGGCTTGCGGCCGGCTTTTATTTTC
>Ga0210019_1001004_pt1 | contig 31745 bp, 31 predicted proteins | sample CryGeyCG2114_020_2_FD_183969 | JGI IMG/M metagenome (GOLD analysis project Ga0210019, IMG submission 183969) | Groundwater microbial communities from aquifer - Crystal Geyser CG11_big_fil_rev_8/21/14_0.20 (SPAdes) (version 2) | ecosystem: Environmental > Aquatic > Deep subsurface > Groundwater ...
TGACGGCGGAACCCCGCGATCGGGCAGGCAAGGGGGCAGCCCGCGCAACCCGCCGGTCCGGCCGCGTTCCGGCCGTGATCTACGGGGATCACAAGGATCCGATCCTGGTTTCCGTCGAACCCGTCGAACTGATGCAGCACCTGCATCACGCCGGCTTCTTCTCCATGCTCATGGACCTCAAGGTCGGCAACGACACCCACCGTGTCCTGCCGCGCGACGTGCAGTTCCATCCCGTGACCGACGTTCCGCTGCATGTAGACTTCATGCGCGTCGGCAAAGGGACGCGCGTCACGGTCATGATCCCGGTCCACGTCGAGGACGAAGCCAAGTGCCGCGGCCTCAAGCGCGGCGGCGTGCTGAACGTCGTCCGCCACGAAGTGGAAGTGCGCTGCGATCCGGAGAACATCCCGGACATGATCACCCTGTCCCTGGAAGGGCTGGATATCGGCGATGCGTTGCGCATTTCCGACGCCCACCTGCCGGACACCGTGAAGCCCACAATCACCGACCGCGATTTCGTGCTGGTCACCATCTCCGCGCCGACGGTGGTCAAGGACGAGGCCGCCGAAGCCCAGGCCGAGGCGGAAGCCGAACAGGCCGCCGAAGCAGAGGAAGAGGAAGGCGAAGAGGAGGGCGGCGAGGAGTAATCCTCTCGTCCGGATCGGTTCCGGGGAGGACGTTCCATGCTGCTTCTGGTGGGGCTCGGCAACCCGGGTCCATCCTACCGCGACAACCGGCACAACGTCGGTTTCATGGCCGTGGACGCGATCCACGGCCGCTGGCGGCTGGGCCCCTTCCGGAGCAAGTTTCACGGCGACCTGGCCGAGGGCGTGATCGGCGGCGAAAAGGTCCTGATCCTCAAGCCGCTGACCTACATGAACGAATCGGGCCGCGCCGTGCAGGCGGCCATGGCTTTCTACAAGCTGAAACCGGCCGACCTCGTCGTGTTCCATGACGAGCTGGACCTGGCGGCGGGCAAGCTGCGGGTCAAGCGGGGCGGCGGCCACGCGGGCCACAACGGCCTGCGCGACATCCAGGCGCACATCGGCCCCGATTTTCGCAGAATCAGGATCGGCGTCGGCCATCCCGGCGACAAGGACCAGGTGATCGGCCACGTGCTGAAGGATTTCTCCAAGGAGGAGCTTCAGTGGCGGGACAGGCTTCTGGAGGCCGTCGCCGACAACGCGGACCTGCTGGTCGCCGGCGACGACGCCGGGTTCCAGAACCGGGTGGCGCTCGCCCTTAAGCCGCCCAGGGAAAAATCACCGGGACCCACCGCGCCGCGCCCTGACGAAGCCGGCTGATACTCAAGGAAAAGAAGGACGAAGATGGGCTTCAACTGCGGCATCGTCGGCCTGCCCAACGTGGGCAAGTCGACGCTCTTCAATGCGTTGACGGCGACGGCCAAGGCCGAGGCCGCCAACTTCCCGTTCTGCACCATCGAGCCCAATACCGGCCGCGTCGCCGTGCCCGACCCGCGCCTGGACCGCATCGCGGCCATCGGCAGGTCCGCCGCCATCGTGCCGACGCAGCTTGAATTCGTCGACATCGCCGGCCTTGTCCGCGGCGCCAGCAAGGGCGAGGGCCTGGGCAACCAGTTCCTTGCCAATATCCGCGAGGTCGAGGCGATCTGCCATGTCCTGCGCTGCTTCGAGGACGGCAACGTGATCCACGTGGAAAACACCGTCGATCCCGTGCGCGACGCCGAGACCGTGGAAACGGAACTGATGCTGGCCGACCTGGAAAGTCTGGAAAAGCGGGTGGATGCGCTGACCAAGAAGGCGCGCGGCCAGGACAAGGAGGCGGCCCGGCAGCTCGACATCGTCAACCGCTGCCTGGCGCTTCTGCGCGACGGCCAGCCGGCGCGCAAGGTCCAGTTGAAGGACGGCGAGGGCAGGGCCTTCCGCATGCTGCAGCTTTTGACCGCCAAGCCCGTGCTCTACGTGTGCAACGTCGACGAGGGCTCGGCCGCCACGGGCAACGCGCTGTCGGACCGGGTCGCCGAAATGGCCAAGGCCCAGGGGGCGGGCAGCGTCGTCATCTCCGCCGCCATCGAGGCCGAGGTCGCGCAGCTCGACGATCCGGCGGAGAAGAGGGAATTCCTGGAAAGCCTGGGCCTGGAGGAAACGGGCCTGGCCCGCGTGATCCGCGCCGGCTACGAGCTTCTGGGGCTCATCACCTTCTTCACCGTGGGGCCCAAGGAGGCCCGCGCCTGGACCATCCACAAGGGCACCAGGGCGCCCCAGGCGGCGGGCGTCATCCACGGCGATTTCGAGCGCGGTTTCATCGCCGCCGAAACCATCGCCTATGACGACTTCATCGCGCTCGGCGGCGAGCAGGGCGCCAAGGAAGCCGGCAGGATGCGCCAGGAAGGCCGCGACTACGTGGTCCAGGACGGTGACGTCATGCTGTTCCGGTTCAACGTGTAGGAGCGTTCCCCGTCGTCAGATGAACTTCAGGGAGTTGAGGATTTCCTCGACGGCCGGGAGCGCCTTTTCGTAATAGTAAAGGTCCGTTCCCGCGTATTGGACGAACCACAGCTTGCCGTTGCGGACAGCGCCGACCAGCATGCCGCGGTATTCCAGCCCTTGCTTGCTAGCCGCCCGGTATTGCAGGCGGAACCCGTCCTCGCCGCCGAATTTCGCTGGCTCGAACCGTTCTTCGCGCACATCTTCCAGGCTCGATGCTTCAATGCTGTTCAGCAACAGCTCACGAATTTCGGGCAAGGACATCTTCTTGTCGAATTTCGGAAGCTTATCGATAATGTCCGGCTGACCGCCGGGATACAGGACCTGACCGTCATCGATTCCGTTGACGAACCCAAGCAGTTGCAGGCCTTGTCCATCAATCGTCCAAACGGTCATCTTTTCCTGATCGCGCTGGTTCCATTCAACCGGCGTGTTCACGTGGAACGCCCCCGCGACGGTTTGGGGCTTGGCTTCGATGTGCGTATACACGCAGGCGGATGCGCCAAGGCACATGGCAAGGACGAAAAGGATCCGTTTCATATTCAGCTTCCTATATTGACCATTTGTCTGATGAGTTTGTTGTCCGGGGCATCGGGAGCGGCTTCGAGGTATTTTTGAAACGCCTCCTTGGCCTCCGTCGGCCGGTCCAATCGGGACAGAACAGTTCCCATGGCCCGGTGCAGCTTGGCGGGATATCCGTCGAGTTTCAGGGCCTCCTGGTAGCGCGCCAGCGCTTTTTCCATGTCGCCGTCCTTGCGTCGCCGTCGATACACTTCACCCTCGACGTATTTGAGTTCGCCGAGGGATTCCGGGTCTTCGGCCAGTATCTTGAGAAGCTCGAGCGTCTGCGCCGGCTTGTTGCGGTTGACTTCGTCCTCCAGCAAATCGAGCCGGTAGTTCTTCAGAATCGCCCAGTATTCCTTGCGCCCGTCGGCGTAAGGGCCAGCGCCGGCCTGGATCCTATCGGCCAGCACGCGCATGGTGTCCCGGCGCTCCTTATGCCCGGGGTGGGAGGAAAAGAAGGAGCCACCCTTGCTGACTTCCACGTCCTCATCGCCTTCGTATTTTTCCTTGTCGTCATCTATTTTGGCGTTTTCGATGCGTATGAATTGATCCCAGACGCCCGACGCACTGCGGATCGAATAGCCGTGCCGTTGCAGCAGAAGAGCGCCGAATTTGTCCGCTTCGCGTTCATGGTCGCGGCTGTAGGCGCTGAGCGTGCCGTGGGTGAAGATGGCGGCGGCCATGCTGCCGATGCCACCGGTGAGCATCCCGAAAATGGTCGCCGCATCGCCGATCTGAACGGCTTGCCGAATGCGTTGCAGGCTGTGGCGGCGCAGGTAGTGGCCGATTTCGTGCCCAAGGACGGCAGACAACTGGGATTCGTTGCGGAATTGCAGCAGGATGCCTGTATGGACCAACATCATGCCGTTAGGCGCCATGGATGCGTTGGGGACCGGTTCGTCGATGATATAGATCCGAATGTCACCACAGAACGGTCCAGCGAGCTTGCAGACGACCGTCTTCACGTAGGTATTGATATCGGAACGCAGCACCCGGCCCCCGGATGTCTTGAAGGAACTTTCAAGCTTTTCCATCCGCATCCAGATCCCCGCCTCGTCCGAGGTCAGCGCGGGACGGTATCCGGCTTCCAGACCCTCAAGGCCATAGACGTCGCCGCCGGCCTCATAGGTATCGACAATGGAATCCAAGGTCTGCATGTCGACATCGCCGGATTCGACCTTTTGGTCAATCTGGTCGGCGGTCAGTTTGGGTGCGCCGGACCCGCCCGTGACGCAGCCGCCGAGCAGCAGACTTGAGACGACGAATGCAGCCGCTTTCCACACGCGTCCGGCCTTACGTCGGGAAATTCAGAAGGAGTTCTTTGACGCTTTCCACTGCGGGTTCTTGAGTGCGAAGATCGCCGTGACCGCGGGCTAGGTAGTTGAACCAGACGATATCGCCTGAATTCAGGTCTACCAAGCTGCAGAACCCGAACTGAACACCACCCTGGATGCCAACGCCCAGCAGCGCGCCGATGACTTGAGCTGCGACCCGGCTGGGGGTGGCATAGCTGTCCCGGACATAAACGAACAGGGCGTAGTCCGCATTGTGTCGCTGTTTCAAAACCTTGGCCTGCGGCCCCAGCGACCAGTCGAACTTCTCTTTCTTCGCTGGCAGTTTGCCGTTGGGGTTGAAATGGTTGATGAAGACCGTGGCGCCCACGACACCATGCAGCTTCTGCAACTGGGCCTGTGTGCTCGTCCGCTTTTCATCATCGGCCGTCTTGGTGTAATCAATCAGCCTTGCGTTATGCGTCGTCAATTCATTGCGAAGCGCGTCATCGATATGTTTACGTGCATTCTCGGTCCATTCTGCGTGCGGCGTCGTCAGACCACTCGCGTGCAGTTCCGAAAGTTCGACATCCGTCGGCATGACAAGGATGACTTTCTCCGTGGACTGAGAGGACAACTTGTTGATTGTCCGTGCACTTGTTGTCTGGCAGGCAGCCAGCACAAGTCCGACGAAGACCAGCAGCAATGCTCTTTTCATTTCAGATCTCCCCCTATGAGCACTTTAAATAATTAGTACTAACCCAGGTCAATTTTTCAATCAAAAATGTCGTAACAGGGTGATTGCGGTTTGGTCTTCTTCCGGTCGGACGCATACGCTAGGCTGCCCGCACCCGCACGACCAATCCCCGGGAGGATCACCATGGGCAAGGACATCACGCTGACCGCCGGCGACGGCTTCCAGTTGTCGGGCTACCGCGCCGATCCGGAAGGCAAACCCAAGGGCGGCATTGTCGTCATTATGGAAATCTTCGGCGTCAACGAGCACATCCGCGACCTCTGCGACCGCTTCGCCGAGGTCGGCTATCTGGCCGTGGCGCCGGCCCTGTACGACCGTTTCGAAAAGGGCTTCGACGTCGGCTACACGCCCGACGACATCGCCAAGGGGCGCGTCATGAAGGACAACGGCAACGCCAATTTCGACAACGTCATCCTGGACGTGGAGGCGGCGCGGAAAGTCGCGGCGGAAGCCGGCCGTGTCGGCATCACCGGGTACTGCTGGGGCGGGGTCGTCACCTGGGCGGCCGCCTGCCGCCTGGATTTCCAGGCCGCGGCCTGCTACTACGGCGGCGGCATCCTGCCCTACGTGGCGGAGCAGCCCAATTGCCCGACCATCCTGCACTTCGGCAGGCGCGACCAGGGGATTCCGCTCGCCGACGTGGACAAGATCGCCAAGGCCCATCCGGAATGCCCGGTCCACCTTTATGACGCCGATCACGGCTTCCACTGCGACATGCGGGGGTCGTTCAATCCCCACGCGGCCCAGGTCGCCAGCATCCGCACCTTCCGCCTGTTCGACGAACACCTGGCGGGCTAGGGGATATAGGGAACATGACCGAACCCGGAACGCCGCCCGTCATCGGGGTCATCGGCGGCAGCGGCGTCTACGACATCGACGGCCTGGAGAACACGCGCTGGGAAGCCGTGGCCTCCCCGTTCGGCGCGCCGTCGGACGAGCTTCTGTTCGGCGAACTGGCGGGCCAGAGGATGGTGTTCCTGCCGCGCCACGGCCGCGGCCACCGCATCCATCCGACGGGCGTCAACTACCGCGCCAACATCGACGCCCTGAAACGCGCCGGGGTGACGGAAATCCTCTCCGTCTCCGCCTGCGGCTCGCTGAAGGAGGAACTCGCCCCCGGCACTTTCGTGATCGCCGACCAGTTCATCGACCGCACGATCAGCCGCGAGAAATCGTTCTTCGGACCCGGCCTGGTGGCGCACGTGGGCTTCGGCCATCCGGTGTGCGGGCGCCTGGGCGACGCCGTCGACGAAGCCTGCCGCGAGGTCGGCATCCAGGCCGTGCGCGGCGGCACCTACCTGGCCATGGAAGGGCCGCAGTTCTCGACCGTGGCCGAGAGCAACCTCTATCGCAGTTGGGGTTGTCACGTGATCGGAATGACCAACATGCCCGAGGCCAAATTGGCCCGCGAGGCCGAGATGTGCTACGCCACCGTGGCCATGGTGACGGACTACGACTGCTGGCATCCCGACCACGATCATGTCAGCGTCGAGGCCATCATCAAGGTGCTGCTGGAAAACGCCGAGAAGGGCCGGGCCCTGGTCAAGCAGGTTGCGCCCAAGCTGGCGGGTCGCGCCGAGGTCTGTTCCCACGGCTGTCACACGGCGCTGGAGCATGCCATCATCACGGCGCCCGACGCCCGCGACCCGGACATGAAGGAAAAGCTCGCCGCCATCGCCGGCCGGGTGTTGAAATAGCGACCGCCCAAGGAGAAGAGAGACATGCCCAAGGCCTATTGGATGAGCCTGCGCATCCGGATTCACGACGCCGACAAGATGAAGGCCTATGCCGAGAAGGCGGGCCCCGCCATCCGTGCCGGCGGCGGTGCGTTCCTGGCCCGCGGCGGGCGGGTCAAGTCGCTGGAGGGATACGAGCAGGGCCGCGTGGTGCTGATCGAGTTCCCGGACTTCGACACGGCGCTCAAGACCTACCATTCCCCGGCCTACGAGGACGCCCATTCCCATATCCTGGGCGGCGCGGTGGAACGCGACACCTTCATCGTCGAGGGCGTCGAGGATCCTCAGCCGCGCGGCGAGACTGCGGGGCCCGTGGCCTACTGGATCGGCGCCCATATGACCATCCACGATCCGGACAAGATGGCGGCCTACGTGGCCAAGGCGACGCCGGCGATCCAGGCGGTCGGCGCCCGCCCCCTGGTGCGCGGCGGCCGGGTCGAGACCCTGGAAGGTTTCCCGCAGACGCGCGTCGCCCTGATCGAGCACCTGAACTGGGACGTCGCCGCGGCCTATTACGACTCTCCCCTCTATGCCGAGGCGAGAAAGGCATTGGACGGCGGCTGCACGCGCGACCTCTGCATCACCGAAGCGCTGTCGGAATCGTAACGGGGAAGGCGGTCCTGTGAAGGTTGACGGCACCCCCTACCGCACCATCTGGCCGGCCGAGAACGGTTGGGCCGTCATGATCATCGATCAGACGCGCCTGCCCTTCGCCTTCGTCACCCGGCGTCTGGAAACCGTAGACGACGCGGCCCGCGCCATCGCCGACATGTGGGTGCGCGGCGCGCCGCTGATCGGCGCCACGGCGGCCTGCGGCATGGCGCTGGCCATGCATGCCGACCCGTCCGACGCCGCCCTGGCCTCGGCCTATACTACCCTCCTGGCGACGCGGCCGACGGCGGTGAACCTGCGCTGGGCCTTGGACGAGATGCGGACGCTGCTGGCACCCTTGTCTGCCAATCAGCGGGCGGAAGCGGCGTACAGCCGCGCCGCCGACATCGCCGACGAGGACGTGGCCATTTGTTCCGCCATCGGCGATCACGGCAAGCCCTTGATCGAGTCGGCCTGGGACAAGAAGGGCAAGTCCGGCCCCGTCAACGTGCTGACCCATTGCAACGCCGGCTGGCTCGCCACCGTCGACTGGGGCACGGCGCTGGCCCCCGTCTACAAGGCGCACGACGCGGGGATCGATGTTCACGTCTGGGTCGACGAGACCCGGCCGCGCAACCAGGGCGCCAGCCTGACCGCCTGGGAACTGGGCCGGCACGGGGTGCCGCACACGGTGATCGCCGACAACGTGGGCGGCCACCTGATGCAGCACGGCATGGTCGACCTGTGCATCACCGGCACGGACCGCACCACGGCGTCGGGGGACGTGTGCAACAAGATCGGCACCTACCTGAAGGCGCTCGCGGCCCACGACACGGGCGTGCCGTTCTACGTCGCGCTGCCGGGACCGACCATCGACTGGACGCTGACGGACGGCCTCAACCACATCCCCATCGAGCAGCGCTCGGCCGACGAGGTGACCCGCATGACCGGGCGCACCGACGGCGGCGAGATCGTCACCGTCACCGTCACCCCCGACGGCTCGCCCGCCGCCAACTACGCCTTCGATGTCACGCCCGCCCGCCTCGTCACCGGGCTCATTACCGAGCGCGGCGTTGCGCCCGCCTCGGCGGACGGGCTCGCCCAACTCTATCCGGAGAAACAGTCATGAAGCTCTACTACCGCCCCGGTTCCTGCGCCATGGGACCCTTCGTCGTCCTCGAGGACGTGGGCGCCGACTTCGATGCGATCAAAGTCGACGACGACACGCTTTATTCCGAGGACTACCGCAAGGTGAACCCGCGCAATCAGGTGCCGTCGCTGATCGACGACGCGGGCGAGATCATGACGGAAAGCGTCGCCATCATGCTCTGGGCCGCCAACAGGTACGAAAGCGACCTGATCCCCGCGCCGGACAGCTGGGATTACGGCCGCATGGTCATGTGCCTGAACTTCATGGCGTCCCAGGAACACCCGGCCTTCGCCATGTACCTGCGGCCGTTCCGTTTCCACGACGACGAGTCGGTGCAGGCCGACCTTAAGGAGCGGGGGCGGACCAACTGGCACGCCGCCATGGAACGCACCAACGGCTGGGCCGAACAAGGCGGCGGCTGGCTCGTCGGCGGCAAGATGACGCTCGCCGACATCCTGGCCTGGATCCACGCGCGCTGGGGACTCCGCGTCGAGCCCAAGACGGACGCGGCCTATCCGGCGCTCTGGGCGCTCGCCAGGCGGGTCGAGGAACGGCCGAGCGTGCGGCGCGTGATCGAGAAATCCGGCCTGACGCCGTTGGAATAGGCGGCGGACGGCGGGTTCGGGTCATGAAAGGGGTTAACCCATGAAGGTGCTGATCACCGGCGGCTGCGGCTTCCTCGGCCAGATGATCGCCAAGGCGATCCTCAAGCGCGGCGAACTGCGCGGGCCCGACGGCAAATCGGCCGAGGTCGACGAAATCCAGCTGTTCGACCATCTGGTGCCCGTGACGCCCTTTTCCTGGGTTCCCCAGGAAGGCAAGGGCGCGCGGGTCACCACGGCGGCCGGCGATATTTCCGACAAGGCCACGGTCGCGGCCCTGGTCGACCGCGACGACGTGTCGGTGTTCCACCTCGCCTCCGTGGTCTCGGCGGGCGGCGAGAAGGATTTCGACATGGCCATGCGGGTCAACCTCATGGGCGGGCTGAACATCCTGGACGCGGCCCGCGCCCGGGGCTCGGCACTCCGCCTGGTGTTCTCGTCCTCCCTCGCCGTGTTCGGCGGCCCGGACCTGCCGAAAGAGGTCGACGACTGGACCCGCCACACCCCGCAGACCACCTACGGCATGACCAAGGCGTTCGGCGAACTGGCGATCAACGACTATACCCGCAAGGGCTTCATCGACGGCAGAACAGTCAGGCTTCCGACCATCGTGATCCGCCCGGGCGCGCCCAACGCGGCCGCCTCGGGCTGGGCCTCCGGCATCTTCCGCGAACCGCTGCAGGGGAAGGAGCACGTCCTGCCCGTGCACGACGGCTTCTACATGATGCTGCTGGGCTATCGCAGCGCGGTCGAGGGGTTCCTGGCGGTGCACGAGGCCGACGGGGCCGCCATCGGCCCCGACCGCACCGTGGCCCTGCCCAACAAGGCCTATGCGGTGGCGGAGATGATCGAGGCGCTGGAGCGCGTCGCCGCCGAGGACGGCATCAAGCTGGGTCCCATCACCCGCAAGCGGGACGAGAGCGTGGAAGCCATCTGCGGCTCCTGGCCGCTCCGCATGGACGACGCGAAGGCCAGGTCCCTGGGCTGCCCCGAGGACACGGACCTGGACAGCGTGATCCGGGGGTTCATCGAGGATTTTCTCTAGTCGCAAATCCCGAAGCGGGCCGAACTCAGGCCCGCGCAGGTTGATTTGCGCAGACAAAGATTCTTCTCGAAGAAAGGCCCCGGAAATCTCCGGGGCCTTTCTTCGTTTGGTTCTGTGGGACCGCGGCGTTGCCGACCGCACCATCCCAACGCCGCGGTGAGTTTGCGGCGGTCAGTTCCGGCTTAATGAATGTCCGACCAGATCTTGCGCTTGAGGGCGAACAGCATGCCCGTCAGCACCAGCAGGAACAGCATCACCTTGACGCCGAGCCGCTTGCGCGCCTCGAGTTCCGGTTCGGCCGCCCACGAGAGGAACATGGTCACGTCGTGCGCCATCTGCGCCACCGTGGCCTTGGTGCCGTCGGAAAACTCGACCGCGTCGGCGGCCAGCGGCGAGGCCATGGCGATGACGCCGCCCGGGAAGTACTTGTTGTAGTTCCCGCCGTCCGGCACTTCGACGCCGGCCGGAGGCTCGCCGTAGCCGGTCAGCAGGGCATAGACGTAGTCGGCGCCGAGGGTGAACCCGCCCGGGTGCTTCAAGGAGACCTTGATCACCGAATCGCCGCCCTGGGCGCGCGCCTTGGTGATCAGCGACAGGTCCGGCGGAGCCTTGCCGTTGTTGGCGGCGGCGGCGGCCTTTTCGTTGGCGAACGGCGCCGGCAGCGGATCGGACGGCGTCCGCTTGCGGGTGAACATCTCGCCGTCGTCGTTGGGGCCGTCCTGGATCTCGTACTCGGCCGCCAGCGCCTTGACCTGGGCTTCGGAGAAGCCGAGATCCTGCAGGTTCCGGAACTTGATCAGGTTCAGGGAATGGCAGGCCGAGCAGACTTCCTTGTACACCTTGTAGCCGCGCTGCGCCGACGCCCGGTCGAAGGTCCCGAACAGGCCCTTGAAGGACCAGTCCTGAACCGCCGGCGTGGCGACGTTGCCGGCGGCCTGGGCCGGGGCGGTCCCCAGCACCACGGCGGACACGGCGGCAGCGGTAACGAAAGCCGCGAAGGCGGTCTTGATGGTTGGTTTCATCATGGTCCTTACTCCGCGGGCTGGGTGACCGAGGCCGAGATGCTCTCCGGCAGGGCGAGCGGCCGTTCGATGACGCCCAGGATGGGCAGGATCACCAGAAGGTGGGCGAAGTAGTAGGCCGTCGAGATCTGACCGATCAGGACCCACGCACCTTCCGGCGGATGGGCGCCGACCAGGCCGAGCACGAGCCAGTCGAGCACGAAGATCCAGAAGAACCACTTGTAGACCGGCCGGAACCGGGCCGAGCGCACCTTGGAGGTATCCAGCCAGGGCACCAGGGCCAGCAGGATGACCGAGCCGAACATGGCGATCACGCCCGCCAGCTTCGCCGTCATCAGCCAGGAGATCGGCCAATACAGGACGAAGTCGTTCGTGAACGCGCGCAGGATCGCGTAGAACGGCAGGAAGTACCATTCCGGCACGATGTGCGGCGGGGTCGCCAGCGGGTTGGCCGGGATGTAGTTGTCGGCCTCTCCGAAGTAGTTGGGCGCGAAGAACACGAAGAAGCAGAAGATCAGCAGGAATACGCCCATCCCGTACAGGTCCTTGATGGTGAAGTAGGGATGGAACGGGATGGTGTCCTGCGGGCCCTTCACGTCGACGCCCGTCGGGTTGTTGGACCCGAAGGTGTGCAGCGCCCAGATGTGCACGATGACCAGGCCCAGGATGACGAAGGGCATCAGGTAGTGCAGCGAGAAGAAGCGGTTCAGCGTCGGGTTGTCGACGACGAAGCCGCCCCACAGCAGGGTCACGATGCTGTCGCCCACCCAGGGCACGGCCGAGAACAGGTTGGTGATGACCGTGGCGCCCCAGTAGGACATCTGGCCCCAGGGCAGCACGTAGCCCATGAACGCCGTCGCCATCATGGCCAGCAGGATCAGCACGCCGATGATCCACAGCAGTTCGCGCGGGTACTTGTAGGACCCGAAATAGAGGCCGCGGAAGATGTGGATGAACACGGCGAAGAAGAAGAAGCTGCCGCCGTTCATGTGCAGATAGCGGATCAGCCAGCCGCCGTTGACGTCGCGCATGATGCGCTCGACGGAATTGAAGGCCAGCGTCGTGTGCGGCGTGTAGTGCATGGCCAGCACGATGCCCGACACAATCATGATGATCAGGGCCAGGCCGGCCAGGGAACCGAAGTTCCACCAGTAGCTGAGGTTCTTCGGCGCCGGATAGCCGGAGCCGACCGAATGATCGATGAAGCTGAAGATCGGCATCCGGTGCTCGATCCACTTCACGACGCCGTTCTGCATGAATTTGCTTGTCGAATGTTGTTCGCTCATGGCGTCCCCCGTTACCCGATCACGACCTGGGTGTCCGAGGTAAACTCGTAACTCGGCACATGCAGGTTCTGAGGCGCCGGGCCCTTGCGGATCCGGCCCGAGGTGTCGTAGTGCGATCCGTGGCAGGGGCAGAACCAGCCGCCGAACTCGCCCTTCGGCTCGCCTTCCTTCTGGCCCAGCGGGATGCAGCCCAGGTGGGTGCACACGCCGACCATGATCAGCCAGTCGGCCTTTTTGACGCGGTCCGCGTCCTTGGCCGGATCGGGCAGGGCCGCCGCGTCGTCCTTTTTCGCCTGTTCGATCTCGGCCGCCGTGCGATGCCGGATGAATACCGGCTTGCCCTGCCAGACGACCGTGATGCTCTGGCCTTCCTTGATGGGGGCCAGGTTCACTTCGGTGGTCGCCAGGGCCAGCGTGTCGGCCGCGGGATTGAGGCTGTTGATGAACGGCCACAGGGACAACGCGGTACCGACCGCGCCGACGGTGGCCGTCGAAACCAATAGAAAATCGCGGCGTGTCTGCTCGTCGATTTCGGCTGATGGCGGGGTGCTCGCCGTGTCGCTCATAAGCACTTCCCCTTAATTAAGGTGTCTTGATCTTGCTGTTCGCCGCCCCGGCCCGGATGGTCTCGGACCCGGACGGCCCCCGAACTCGTCGCCGAATCTACGAAACCGGCGAACAAGAGGCAACGGAAGGCTGATCGTCGTCCTTCCGTCACGGAACGTGCGGACGCATGACGCCCGCACGGACCGGCGAGACCTTATGTCGTGAGGGGCTTTCAGGCAAGCGCTAACTGTTGAGAAGAGCTTGCAAACCGGGCCTTTCCGGCCCTTCATGGGGCGGTCATGCCCAGGCCCGTCGATATCGCCCTGTTCGAACCCGACATCCCTCAGAACACGGGGGCGGTCATGCGCACGGCCGCCTGCCTGGGCGTTCCGGTGCATATCATCGAGCCTTGCGGCTTCGTGCTGTCAGACGCGCGCCTGAGGCGCGCCGGCATGGACTATCTGGACCGCCTGGAGATGACGAGACACGCCTCCTGGGCGCGGTTTCGCGACGCCTTGGCGGACCGGCGACTGGTGCTGCTGACCACCCGCGCCGAGACCCGCCTGCCCGAGTTCGATTTCGCCGCGGGCGACGTGCTGCTTTTCGGGCGGGAAAGCGCCGGGGTGCCCGAGGCCGTGCACGCCGCGGCCGATCGGCGGGTGCGGGTTCCCCTGGCGCCCGGCACACGGTCCTTGAACCTTGCGGCCAGTGCGGCCATGGTGCTGGCGACGGCGCTGGACCGCCTCGGCGCCTATCCCTGAAGAGACCGGAAACCCATGACCGACGCATCCCCCGCCGCCGACTTCTCCGACGCCCACAAATCGCGGGCCAAGGCCTGGTTCGAGAGGCTGCGCGACGACTTCTGCAAGGCGCTGGAAGACGTCGAGGACGACGTCACCGGCCCCAACGGCACCAGCGCGCGCCCGGCCGGGCGGTTCGAGCGCAAGTCCTGGGAACGCCCCGGCGATGTCGCGGGCAGCATGGGCGGTGGCGGCGTCATGGCCGTGATGCGGGGCGGGCGCGTGTTCGAGAAGGCGGGCGTCAACGTGTCGACCGTCATGGGCGAATTTTCCGAGGAATTCCGCGCCCGCATTCCGGGCGCGGCCGAGGACCCCCGGTTTTGGGCGTCTGGCATCTCCACGGTGATCCACCCCAATTCGCCGCTGGTGCCGGCCGCGCATATGAATACGCGGATGATCGTCACGACGAAAGGCTGGTTCGGCGGCGGCGGCGACCTGACGCCGGTGTTCCCGATGGCGGAGGATACCGAACGGTTCCACGCGTCCTTCAAGGACGCCTGCGACAAGCACGATTCCGCCTACCATCCCAGGTTCAAGGAATGGTGCGACCGCTATTTCTTCCTGCCGCATCGGAACGAGCCGCGCGGCGTCGGCGGCATCTTCTACGACAATCTCAATACCGGCGACTGGGAGGCCGATTTCGCCTTCACCCAGGACGTCGGCCGCGCCTTCGTCGCGGTCTACCCCGAGATCGTGCGCCGCCGCATGAACGAGACCTGGACCGACGCCGAACGGCAGGCCCAGCGCGTGAAGCGCGGGCGCTACGTGGAGTTCAACCTCTTGTACGACCGGGGCACCATCTTCGGCCTGCAGACCGGCGGCAACACCGAGGCGATCCTGATGTCCCTGCCGCCGGATGTGGCTTGGCCATAGGTTCCGGGAACGCGCGGCTTGGGGGCTGGCGGGGGCCCGGAAGGCTGGATCCCGCCTGTACGGAATTGACGCCTTGCACTTGACCGGCCTCTTGCGCGGCGCGCCGCTTGGGCTCAAATAGGCGCTCCCGATCCCGCTTCTCCGAGAGGCCCCGATGCCCACGATCTCCCTCGCGCCGCTGACGCCGATCCTGCTGCTCTGCGTCTCCAACGTCTTCATGACGGTCGCCTGGTATGGACACCTCAAGTTCAAGTCGGAAGCCTTGTGGCTGGTCGTCCTGGTGAGCTGGGGCATCGCCTTCGTCGAATACTGCTTCGCCGTGCCGGCCAACCGCTACGGCCACGGCGGCCTTTATTCGGCGGCGGAACTGAAGACCATCCAGGAAGTCATCAGCCTGACCGTGTTCGCGGGCTTTTCCGTGCTCTACCTGGGGGAGAGCTTCACCTGGATGCATGCGGCGGGTTTCGCCTGCATCGCCTTCGGCGCGTTTTTGGTGTTCCAGGCGGGATAGGGTAATTGATGCGGGTCCAATGGGATCGCCGCCTCGCCGACCGCGCCGTCCCAAGGCGGCGATGCGTTCGCCGCGACCAAAATCAATGACGGCGGAAACCCGCATTCTGGGGTTCCCGCCGCCGTTTGGATCGGTCGAAACGAAGCGTTTCGTATACGGTTTTTAGGGCCGCCCGTACGGCCTTGTTGTGGCACCGCGGTCTTTTTGCCGCGGCTCAGGGTCCGGAGTATCCCGGAATAAGGTTTACCGTCGGTTAACCTGGCCGCGACGACATCATCTGGTCGGCGGTCTGGATGACCTTGGAGTTCAGTTCGTACGCCCGCATGGCCTTGACCATGTTGGAGATCTCTTCCACCGGGTTGACGTTCGACGTCTCCAGGAAGCCCTGCAGCAGGGATCCGAAACCGGCCGTTCCCGGCACGCCGACCAGCGGCGCGCCCGACGCGGTCGTTTCCTGGAACAGGCTGTCGCCCACGGCGGTCAGGCCGCCCTCGTTGGGGAAGCGGACCAGGGAGATCTGTCCCAGGTTCTGGGGCTGCGGCTGGCCTGCGAACGAGGCGAGGACTTCGCCCGAGTTGTTGATGGAGACCTCGACGGCGCCCGGCGGGATGGCGATGCCGCCGCCGACCTGCAGGCCGTCGTGAGTCACCAGCCGCCCGCCCTGGTCCAACTGGAAGGCCCCGGCCCGGGTATACGCCGTCTGCCCGTTGGCGAGCTGCACCGGCATGTAGCCGGAGCCCTGGATGGCCAGATCGAAGGGGTTGCCCGTCTGCTTCAGGTTGCCCTGTTCGACCACGCGGTAGAAGCTTGCCACGTGCACGCCGGAACCCGCCTTGACGCCGCCGGGCACGATGCCGTTGGCGCGCGAGTGCTTGCTGTCGGGGCGCTTTTGGTCCGCGTACAGCAGGTCGTTGAAGGACGCCCGGCGCCGCTGATAGCCGGTGGTGTTCATGTTCGCCAGATTGTTGGCGATCACGTCCACGCGTTGCTGTTGGGCCACCATACCGGTGGCTGCGATAAACAGAGGATTCATTTTTCCCGTTCCTTGTACGTTCGCCTTCGCCGGGGTTGGCCCCGATCCTGGTGTCGCGCAGTCCGTTTCAAACCCCATGCCACAATCAAAATTACGATATTTCAATACGATAGGTCGTCTGCGGTGCAACGCCGACGGCAGATTCCGCCGCCGAAGGGGCAATTCCTGCCGGGTGGGCGAGAGCGCGGTCCACGCGCGGCGTCATCTCCTCCTTGCCAGATGGCGCCGCGCGCGCCACTTTCGGGAAAGCCCGTTTCCGGCCCCTCAGGGACGGACGATCAGCATTCCAAGGAGGAACCAACCATGCGCGCCTATTGGTATGACCGCGCCGGCCCGGCGGCGGATGTCCTGCAATTCGGAGAACTGCCAGATCCCGAGCCGGGACCCGGCGAAGTCCGCGTCCGCATCGCCTATTCCGCGGTCAACCCGACGGACGTGAAGCGCCGCGCCACGGGCCGCGAACTGGCCCGGTTCTCGCCCATCATCCCCAACAACGACGGCTCCGGCGTGATCGACAAGATCGGGGAGGGCGTGCATTCGGCCCGCGCCGGCCAGAAGGTCTGGATCTTCGGCGCACAGCACAGCCGCGCCCAGGGCACGGCGGCCGAATACGTGGTCCTGCCGGCGCGCCAGGCGATCCCCCTCATGGGCGACGTGTCCCTGAGCCAGGGGGCCTGCGCCGGGGTGCCGGTGGTGACGGCCTATCACGCGCTGTTCTCCGACGGCGACATCTCGCGCAAGACCGTGCTGGTGACCGGCGGCACGGGCCGCGTCGGCGCCTATGCGGTGCAACTGGGTGCCTGGGGCGGGGCGCGGGTGATCGCCACCTGCGGGTCCGAGGACAACTGCGCCGAGGCGCGCCGATTGGGGGCGGAGGTGGCCCTGAACTACAAGGAGCCCAACCTGAAGGAGCGCATCCTCGACGCCGTCGGCGGGCCTGTCGACCGCATCGTCGAGGTCGCCTTCGGGTCCAACGTCGGCCTGCTGCCCGACATCCTGAAGCCCAACGGCACCGTCGCCACCTATGCCTCGGACGCCGTGCCCGAGCCGACGATCCCCTTCAACAAGTGGATGGGGGGGAACGTCAACATCCGCATGTTCACGATCTACCAACTCGACCCCCTGACCCAGGACGAGCTGTTTCAGACGGTCAGCCCGCTTCTGTCGCCGGACACCCTGGTCCACCGGGTCGGCGAGCGGTTTTCGTTCGAGGACGTGGTCAAGGCTCACGAAGCGGTGGAGGCCGGCGCCGTCCACGGCGTCGCCCAGATTCTGGTCAACGCCGATCTGGAAGGCAAATAGCCGGCCCCCGCCATGGCCGAATTCGTCAATCGCCGGCAAGCAACGATCTACGGTCCGCCGTCGGCCTATGCCCAGGCGACGGCGCATGCGCTCGGAAACCGATGCGCCGCCGTGCCGATCAATACTTCGTGAGCCCCGTCGGCAAGGCGAAGATTCCGGCCCCGGAGATGATCTTGGTCATGGCGGCTTGGTCCCGGCACCGCAGAATTCGGCGCAGCCAAGGAACAGGGAGGCCCGTCATGGGAAACGTCGAAAGTCTGCACGGCACCACGCCCGCGGAAATTTTCACCAGCGGCATCGAGAACGTCGACCGCATCGAAGCCGTCGCCTTATCGGTCCTGTGGGCGGACGGGACGGTCAGTAGCGGCTGGTCCAACGCCGACGCGGCGCAACTGGCGTTGCTGGTCTTGTTGCTGGACGAAAAGATGCGCCGCGACGCGGCCTCCCAGATGCTCTGACGGAGCCCCGTCAGGGCACGTCGACGAGGACGATCTCGGCGTCCGTCTCGGCGCGCAGGATGATCGTCCCGACGTCCGTCACCGCCGTGCCGGAACGTTCGGGGGCGGCCACGCCGTTGATCGCGATCGTGCCCCGGGCGGGCACGATATAGGCGCTGCGCCCCGGGGCCAGGTCGTGGACGGCCTCGTCTCCCGCCTTCAGCGTCCCGCCCAGGACCGCGGCGTTCTGGTGGATGACGAGGGCGTCCGCGCCCGCATCGCCCGGCCGGCCCGAGGCCAGGACCTCCAGCCTGCCGCCGCGGCCCTGCTTGGGAAACTTGCGGGCGTCCCAGCGCGGCTGGATGCCCTGCCGGTCGGGCTCGATCCATATCTGGAACAGGGTCGTCGGTTCGTCCTCCAGGTTGTATTCGGCGTGCCGGATGCCGGTACCGGCCGACATGACCTGGACGTCGCCCGCCTCCGTCCGCCCTTCGTTGCCCAGGCTGTCCTTGTGGGTGATGGCGCCCCGGCGGACATAGGTGACGATCTCCATGTCGCGGTGGCCGTGGGGATCGAAGCCGGTGCCGGGCTGGATCGTGTCGTCGTTCCACACCAGAAGGGCCCCCAGGCCCGTGCGGTCCGGGTCGTAGTATCCCGCGAAGGAGAAGTGATAGCGGGCGTTCAGCCAGTCATTGGCGAAACGCCCCAGATCGTCGAGCGGGGTGACGCTGATCATGACGCGGTCTCCGGGATTCGGGCCGCCGTCAGACGGTCGCGCCCGTGGGGCGCGTCCAGGTTCTGCTCGGGGCCCGCGGGGATGATCCCCGAGGGGTTGATGGTCCTGTGGCTGCCGTAGTAGTGGGCCTTGATGGCCGCCAAATCGACGGTCTCCTTCACGCCGGGCCATTGGTAAAGCTCGCGCAGGTAACCCGAAAGGTTGGGATAGTCCGCGATGCGCCGCTTGTTGCACTTGAAGTGGCCGACGTAGACGGCGTCGAAGCGGATCAGCGTGGTGAATAGGCGCCAGTCGGCCTCGGTCACGCGGCCGCCCGTAAGGTAGCGGCTTTCGCCCAGCGCGGCCTCCAGCCAGTCGAGACTGTCGAACAGCGCCTCGGCGGCATCGTCATGGGCGTCCTGGGCGGTCGCGAAGCCCGCCTTGTAGACGCCGTTGTTCACGGTATCGTAGACGCGCGTGTTCACCATGTCGATCTTGGCCCGCAGGTCTTCGGGATAATAGTCCCCCGGCCGGGCGCCGACGCCGTCGAAGGCCGAATTGAACATGCGGATGATCTCGGCCGATTCGTTGCTGACGATGGTCCCGGTCCGCCTGTCCCACAGCGCGGGCACGGTGACCCGGCCCGTGTAGTCCGGCTTGGCCGCCGTATAGACCTGGTGCAGGTGCGTCGCGCCCAGCACCGGATCGGCGCCGGGGGCGATCTCCCAGCCGTTCTCCAGCATCAGCGGCTCCACGACCGTCACGGAAATCATGTCCGTAAGGCCTTTCAAGGCGCGGAAGATCAGCGTGCGGTGCGCCCAGGGGCAGGCGGCGGCAACGTAGAGGTGATAGCGTCCGGCCTCGGCCTTGAAGCCGCCCCGTCCCGTGGGGCCGGGGGCGCCGTCGGCGGTGACCCAGTTGCGGAACACCGAGTCCTCGCGCCGGAAACGGCCGCCGGTCGCCGTGGTGTCGTACCATTCGTCGCGCCATTCACCGTTCACCAGCAGTCCCATGGCGGATCTCCTCTCATCCGGCGCGTGCAGGCTCAGGCTGCGCGGGAGGCGCCGGCGACCAGGGTGTCGATCTCGGCCTCGGCGGCCTTGATGCCCGCGTCGCCCGTGGCCGTGCCTTCAGCGTAGACGATCGAGATGTCCTGCAATCCGATGAAATTCAAGACCCGCCGCAGATAAGGCTCCAGGTGATCCATGTGGTTGAAGTCCGTGCCCGGGCCGTAGGCGCCGCCCCGCGTGGTCACGACGTAGACCGGGCGGTCGGTCACCAGACCCTTGGGCCCCTGGCCCGTGGGGACGAAGGTGCGGCCGACGCGGGCGACATGGTCGACCCAGGACTTCAGGCTCGAGGATACGCCGAAATTGTGCATGGGGGCGGCGATGACGATGGCGTCGGCGGCGAACAGCTCGTCGACCAGTTCGTCGGACAGGGCGATCCGCCCCTTCTGCTCGGCCGTGCGCTCGGCCTCGGGCGTGTAGAACGCGCCGATGGTCGCCTGGTCCAGGTGCGGCGGCGGGGCGGCGCCCAGGTCGCGCGCCACGACGCGGGCGTCCGGCGCGCCGTCGGTCAGGCCGTCCGCCAGGCGGCGGGCCAGGCTGGTGGACGCGGCGTCCAGGGTGTTGGGGCTGGAGGTGATGAGGAGAACGGATTTGGCGGTCATGGCGGGGGTCCTTTGCATCTCTGGCGGTACCGGCCGCCCGGCGTGTTTCCGGGGCGGGGGGTGTTGAAAAGGACCTTAATCAAGTGCGTTTTTATAGACAATCGTCCTATGTGGAATATAATTGTTTCTATAAATAAACAATAGGATCGCCATGGATCAGCTCACCGGCATGGCCGTGTTCGCCAAGGTGGTGGAATCGGGCACCTTCACGGGGGCGGCCAAGGCCCTGGGCCTTTCCAAGGGCGCGGTCAGCAAGCAGATCGCGCGGCTGGAGGACCGTTTGGGCGCGCGCCTGCTCAACCGCACGACCCGGCGTTCCTCGCTGACCGAGGTCGGCGCCGCCTTCTACGAGCGCTGCCGGCGGATCGTCGCCGAGGCCGAGGAGGCGGAACTGGCCGTTACCCGCCTGCATGCGGAACCGCGTGGCATCCTGCGCGTCAACATGTCCATGTCCTTCGGTCTGCTGCACGTTGCCGAGGCCCTGCCCGATTTCATGACGGCCTACCCGGAGATCGAACTGGACGTCAGCCTGGACGACCGGCTGGTCGACGTGGTCGAGGAAGGCTACGACGTGGTTCTGCGCATCACCGAACTGCCCGACTCGTCCCTCATCGCCCGGCGCATCGCCCCCTTCCGTACGGCGACCTGCGCCAGCCCCGCCTATTGGGACGCCCACGGCCGGCCGCGCCATCCGGACGACCTGCGCGGCCACAACTGCCTGCTCTATGCATACCTCTCGACGCTTAACGAATGGCGCTACCGGGACGCCGACGGCGCCATCGGCGTACGGGTCCAGGGCAACATGCGCTGCAACAACGGCGACGTTCTGCGCGCGGCGGCGATGGCGGGCCTGGGCGTGATCCGTTCGCCCACCTTCATCGTCGGCTGCGACCTGCAGGAAGGACGGCTGGAGCGCGTACTGGCCGACTTCGAAGAGCAGGACCGCGGCATTTATGCCGTCTATCCCTACAACCGCCACCTGTCGGCCAAGGTCCGCGCGTTCGTCGATTTCCTGGCCGCACGCTTCGCCGACCCGCTGTGGGACCACCTGACGGCCTAGGGGCCGCGCCCTTGGCCGATCAGTGCGACGGCCCACTTGGGGCCGGCAGGCCCTCGATCTCCACGTTCACGCAGGCGACCTTGCCGCTCGCCACGGCGCGGTCCAGCGCCGCGTCCAGCTCCGCCGGATCGGTCACGTACTCGCCGTGTCCGCCCAGGCCCTCGACGGCCAGGTCGTAGCGCGCGCCCGACAGCTCGCAGCCGATCAGCCGGTTGGGGCCGTAGTCGCGAAGCTGTATCTGGTGCTCGGCGTTCCACCGCCGGTCGTTGCCGATGACCACCACGTAGGGCGTGTTCGCGCGCGCCGCGGTTTCGAACTCGGCGAAGTGGAAGCCCACGGTGCCGTCGCCCATGAGGGCGAACACGGTGGCGCCGGGCAGCGCCTTCTTGGCCCCCAGGCCGTAGCCGATGGCGCCGCCGATCGCTCCCGAGACTCCGTTGATCATGCGCTTGCCGGCCTGCGTGGCCGCCTGCACCCATTGGCCGAATTCGCCGCCGTCGCAGATCAGCACTCCGTCCGTGGCCCTGTCGAGCTGGCGCTGCACGGCGGCGCAGACCTGGGCCGGGGAGATTCCTCCGCCGGGCGCCGCCTGGCCGGGGGCGAAGCTGCGCGCCGCGATGCGTTCCGTAACCCTGGCACGCCATTCCGCCCGGGCCGTGCCGCCCGCACCCTCGGCGGCGATCGCCGGGACCGCGTCGCGCGGGTCGGCGGCGAAGGCGGCCGCAAGACGGCCGTGCAGGTTGCGGTGGGCGCGGTCCCGCTCGTCCGCGTCCCCGTTGACGCAGATCCAGCGGCAGCCGGGATCGAACGCAGCGGTACCGCCGAATGCCAGCGTGTAATCCACCCGCTTGCCCAGGTTGACGACCAGGTCGGCTTCGGCAAGCACGCCCGCCAGGCTGCCGAGGGACGGGTCCTTCAGCCCCCGCGGACTTTCCATGGAGACGACCGGGGCGTCCAGGGCCCCGGCCAGCCTTTCCATGACGCCCGGGCTGCGGGTCGCGTTCAGGACCGGGCCGCAGATGACGATCGGCCGCCTGGCGGCGGCCACGGCCCCGGCCAGCCGGCGCGCGTCCGCGGCCGACAGGGCCATGGCCTCGCGTTGGAAGGCGCCCGCCGGCGGCACGGCGCCCACCGAGGCATCGGCCTCGACCACATCGAACGGCAGAGCCATGTGGACCGGGCCGGGACGCCCGGACTTGGCGGCGCGGATCGCGCGGGCCGCCTCCAGGCCGAGATCGGCCGCGCGCATCGGCCGGAACGACAGTTTGGTCAGCGGCGCCGTCATGGAAACCTGCTGCATTTCCTGGAACGCGCCGCGGCCGTCCTGCGCGACCGGGGAATCGCCGGTCAGCAACAGCACCGGGGATTCGGATTCCGACGCGGTGAACAGCCCGCCCATGGCGTTGGCCGCCCCGGCCCCTGCCGTCACCATGGCGACGCCGATGTCCCCCGTGAACTGGGCATAGGCCTCGGCCATGAAGACGGCCGCGGATTCGTGGCGGGTGTGGACGATCTCGATGCCCGCATCGAAACAGGCGTCGTAAACCGGCATGATCTGATTGCCCGACAGCGAGAAGATCCGCTTCACGCCCGCCGCCGTCAACGATTTGACCAGAAGGTCGGCTCCCCGCATGGTGTTCGTCCTTGTTTCCGAGATTGATATGTCTGACCGTGCCGTGGCGGGCGGTGGGACCGCCCGAGCGGAATATTAGCGTCAAATTCCGATTGGCAAAGCGGTGGGACCGGCGGTCCTAGACCGGCACCTCGCCCTCGATGATCAGGCGATGCATGACGCGCCCTTCCGACGCGTCGTAATTCCTGTGCGCCACGTGAAGCGTCGCCCGGTTGTCCCAGATCACCAGATCGCCCGGCCGCCAGATATGGCGATAGGTCACGTCGGGCGTGATGGCGCGGTCCAGGAGGTCGCGCACGAAGGCGCGGCTTTCGTCGGGTTCCATGCCGTCGATGCGCTCCGTCTTGCCGGGATGGACGTAGATCGCCTGCTTCCCGGACACGGGATGGGTGCGGATCAGGGGATGGCGCTGCGGCGCCTTGGACAACGCCGCCCGCGCGTCGTCGCCGACGTTACCCGTGTCCGGTTCGATGACGTTGACGGTGACCATCGGGCGGAGCCTTTCCCGCTCCTCCGCCGGCAGGGCGTCATAGGCCGCCTGCATGTTGGCGAAACTGGTGTCGCCGCCCTGGGACGGCAGCTTGACCGCATACAATAGGGTGAACTTGGGCGGCCGCGCGTGGTTGGTGTGGTCTGTGTGCCAGGCGCGCGAACCGGTAGGGATCGCCTTGCCGTCCTTGTCCTTGTCCGACTGGCGGCTGTCCAGCACGGCGATCTCCGGGTGCTCCGGCATGAGGATCCTGGTCAGGTGCTGGGGCATGATATCGCCGAACAGGCGCGCCGCCTCCAGGTATTGCTCGGGCGTCAGGTTCTGGCTGCGCACGACCATCACCAGACGGTCGATCAGCGCCTCCTGCAGTGCGGCCAGGTCCTCGGCCGCCACCGGGCCGCCAAGGTCGACGCCAGCCGCGTCGACGCCGAAGGACGGTGTCAGGGGAGAAAGTGTCACGGGCATGGGCGTTTCCTTCCGGCGCAGCCCGGCTTTTTCCGCCGGGTCGGACCAAATGCGCCCCCCTTGGCGGCAATCTTATGCATGGCTTCCCGCGCGAGGCAACATCGCCGCGCGCCACGCGGGCGCGTTCGGAGGCCTGAACCGCATTGCAGCCGACCGGAGATCGCATTTACAATCCGTGATCGGGAGCCGTCGCTTGGGGTTGGCGCGTCTTTCAGACCGAAAGGACAGAAGATGGCGCTCTATGGCAATCCCCAACTGACGGGGCACGAAAAAACCTTCGACAAGGACGATATCATCGTCACCAAGACCGACCTGACCGGGCGGATGACCTACGTCAACCGCACGTTCCTGCGCATGGCGGGCTACGACGAACGTGAATGCCTGGGCGTCCAGCACAACCTGATCCGCCACCCGCAGATGCCGCGCGCCGTGTTCGAGTTGCTGTGGAAAACGCTGGCGGCGAAGGAGGAGATCTTCGCCTACGTGGTCAACCGCTCGAAGAACGGCGACCACTACTGGGTGTTCGCTCATGTCACGCCCAGTTTCGATTCCGGCGGCAACATGATCGGCTACCATTCCAATCGCCGCGTCCCCGACATGGGCATCGTCAACCGCCACATCGTGCCGCTTTACGCCACGCTTCTGAAGATCGAACAGGAAGCGGCCTCGCCCAAGGTAGGCCTCGCCGCGTCGTTTCAGGCGGTGGTCGACCTCCTGAACGAGAACAAGGTCGGGTTCAACCAGCTCATGTTCTCGCTGACGGCGTAATCCCAGCCGACCGGAATCCGAGGCTCAGCGACCCTCGCGCCACCAGGCGGCCATCAAGGTGCCGAGCGCCAGGACGGCGAGCAGCAGTCCCGACAGCAGGGGGATATCCTTGAGCCCGGTCACCACATAGGCTTTGTGCGCCACCAGGCCGATCCAGCCGCGCCCCGCAAGGTCGCGTCCGGGGTCGACGCGGCGCAGGTCGGGCATGCCGTCGCCGAGCCAGCGCACGGACCCGCCGGTCGTTTCCGTCACCGGCCTGAGGACCGCGTCGGTGGCCCGCAGGTCGGACAGTTCCAGCGGGTTCAATTCGCCCGAGGCGACCAACGCCCGGTGCTCGCCGTCGGTGAGCCGGTAAAGCCCGATCTCGGCGGCCGCGATCTCGCCGCGCCACAGGCCGGGGGCGGCGTTCTTCAACTCCAGTTCCCGAACCTCGCCGGACGGCGCGGTGACGGAGACCTTGCCGGCCTCGTCCTTCAGGGTTCGTCGTTCCACGGTCAGCTTGCCCGCGCGCACGTGGGCGTGCAGGCCCTCTTCCTCCAGGTCCGGTTCGCGCATCAGCCAGTGCGCCAGGCGGCGCAGCAGTTCGCCCTGCGGCCCGCCGCCGTCGTAGCCGCGCGCCCACAGCCAGATGTGGTCCGACATCATCTGCGCCACGCGGCCCTTGCCGATGCGGTCGAGCAGCAGGATCGGCTTGTCCTGCAGGCCCGTCATCAGCGATACGCCGGCCGACGCGTCGCCCGGGACCTGGCGGAACCAGCGGCCCCAGCCGGGTTCGGCCTTGGGGTCGGCGCCGGGGCGCACCAGGGCCGCGGTCACCGGGTGGCGCAGACCGGTGTCGGACACCCGCGGGCGGAACCCGGTTTCCAGCACGTCGCCCGAAGGGGCGGCCGGCAGGATGTCGCGCAGCGGCGTGTGATAAAGGCTCGCCCGGCCGGCGAATTCGGGCCCCACGGCCATCAGCAGGGCACCCCCCTTGCGCACGCGCTCGGCGATGTTGGCCAGGTGCTGGGATTGCAGCACGCCGCGTTTCAGGTACCGGTCGAACACGATCAGGTCGAACTCGTCGAGGCGCTCCACGAACAGCTCGTGCGTCGGAAAGGCGATCAGCGCCAGTTCGTTCAGCGGCGTGAAGTCGTCCTTGTCGGGCGGGCGCAGGATGGTGAAGTGCACCAGGTCCACCGAGGGGTCCGACTTGAGCAGGTTGCGCCAGGTGCGTTCGGCGGCGTGCGGCTGACCCGATATCAGCAGCACGCGCAGGCGGTCGCGCACGCCGTTGACGGACACCAGGGCACGATTGTTCACCGTCGACAGTTCCCCCGTGGCGGGTTCCACCGCCAGCTCGGCCAGCGACGGCCCGGCGTGGTCCAGCTTGAAGGTGAAGGTCTGGTCCTCGCCCACGGGAACAAGCGCGGTCTCCGTCCCGACGCCGTCTACTTTGAACTCCACTCTGGCCGATGGGCGGGCCGTGGTGCCGTCCGATTTCGCGTGTTTGTCCTCGATCCGGTAGCTGAGGGTGACCTCCTTGCCGACGATGCCGTAACCGGGGGCGTGTTTGACGACCAGTCGGCGGTCGATCTCGTCGCGCTGGCCGGTCAAAAGCACGTGCAGGGGGCCGCGCAGGCCGGGGGCCTTGCCGTCCTTGATGTCCTTGGGCGGGTCATGGATCTGGCCGTCGGTGATGACGACCGCGCCGGCGAACCGGTGCGGCGAGATGTCGGCGGCAGCCGTCGACAGGGCCTCCATCAGGCGCGTTCCCGGCCGGTCGTCGGCGGCGGAATCGGTCACCTCGACGATGCGGTACTGCAGGTTGTCCTGGGCGTCGAGAGCGGCGATCAGGGCTTCCTCGGCGTCGGACGTCTGTTTCAGGCGTTCGCCCGTCTTCTGGCTCGACGTGCGGTCGATGACGACCAGCGCCTCGTCCGGCTGCGGCTCGCGTTTTTCGTTGACGATGCGGGGATCGGCCAAGGCCAGCAGCATCACGCAGAGGAACAGGAAGCGGAACAGGCTGCCCGCCGCCCGGCGGTACAGCCCGACGGCCAGCAGGCCCAGCCCGACCAGGCCGAGCGCGGCCAGCATGGGCACGGGCACAAGGGGTGCGAGCTGCACGGCGGCGCCGGCGTTCATTGTCCGAGCCTCCGGATGATCGCCGGCAGGTGCACCTGGTCGGCCTTGTAGTTGCCGGTCAGCACGTACATCACCAGGTTGACGCCGAAGCGGTAGGCCAGTTCCCGTTGACGCTCGCCGCCCGGCACCGCGGGGAACAAGGCCTGCTGCGTGTTCTCGTCAAGGGCCCAGGCGGCGGCCCAGTCGTTGCCGCCGGCGATCACCGGCGACACGCCGTCGTTGACGCGCGCCCCCGCCCGCTCGACCCACAGGGCGCTTCCGGTCCATCGTCCGGGGAAGTCCTGCAGCAGGTAGAACGCCCGCGTCAGCACGTGGTTGGGCGGCGCCACCACCAGGGGCGGGATATCCAGCTTGCGGGCCAGGGCGCGCAGTTCGCCCAGGTCCGTCGCGCCCGCGCGGTCGCGGGTGTCGAACAGGATGGTGCCGCCGTTCTGCATGTAGGCGTTGACCTTGATGCGCGCGGCCTCGCTCATGTTCGACGCCCCGGACACGACCGGCCAGTACATAAGGGGGAAGAACGCCAGGTCGTCGCGGTCCAGGTCGACCCCCTGCGGGTCCGACAGTTCCGCCGCGGTGCGGCGGCGCACGATGAGGCTGAGGCCGGACAGGCCCAGGCGGCTGATCCGGTCCGTCTCCGCATCGCCCGTTATCACGTAGGCAAGGCGCGTCTGGGTGCTGTTCTCCAGTGCGTATGCGTCGGGGCTGGCGGCCTGGGCCGTCGGGGCGTTGCGCGTGGGTACGTTGATCTCCTGCGCCACGGCCGTGCCGGCGGCGCCGACCAGGGCGAACGCCAAGAGCGGCGCCGCCATCCGCGGTACCCGCAGAAGGCCGCGCAGCCACAGGCTGATTGCGAAATCGGCGAGCGCCATCAGGACCGCAAGGATCAACAGCCAGGGCCTGACATCGATCGCCGGGTTGCCGCCGTAGGTTTCCTGACGCGCCGCGACGGACAGGGCGCCCAATGGCCTGGGCACCGCCGCGTCGCGGCCCAGGTTGAGCGCCCGACGGTCGTTGTCGCGCCCGTAGAGCCCCGGTGGATGCTGGGGAGAGACGGACGTTTCAGCGAACTTGTTCTGGGCGATGGGGGCGGTGTCCGGCGGCGCGTCGCCCAGCGTTCCAAAGGCGTCCAGCGTCTGGATCGGCTCCAGCGGCGGGCCCTGGCCCGTGTCGACCACGCCCTGGCTGAGGCCGACCAGGCGCTGCAGCATTTCGACCATCAGGCCCGAAAGGGCCAGGTTGGACCACTGCGTGTTGGCCGTTGTGTGGAACAGGACCAGCCAGCCCTTGCCCCGGCGTTCGGCGGTGACCAGCGGCGTGCCGTCGTCGAGGCGCGCCCAGGTCCTGCGCTCGAGGTCGAGCGACGGCTGCGCCAGGACCTGACGGGTCACCGTCACGTCGTCGGGCACGCTCAGGCCGTGGAACGGGCTTTCCGCGTCGAACGGGGCCAGCTTTGCCGGCTTGGACCACGACATGGCGCCGCCGATCACCCGGTCGCCGCGCCGAAGCGGCACCGGCACCAGGGGCGCATCGCCGTCCCGGGCCGCCTGACCGCTGGTCGCCTGGGCCAGAAGCGGCCCGGCGAAGCGCACGGCGACGCCGCCATCCTCCATCCATCCCTTGATGGCCGTCCGGTCGGGGCCGGCGACGGTGCCGGGATCCGGCAGGATCATCAGCGCCAACTGGCGACGCAGCAGGCCGGCAATGGTGCCCTGGCGGATCTCGCTGAACGGCTCCAGCGCCCGCGACAGATAGAAGATCGACGACAGCAGCGGCAGTTCCGCGCCGCCGGCTCCCGTGGCGATGCCGACGGGCCGCCGCCGCCAGCGCTCGTCGAGAAGGATGACCGCGGCTGCCGATCCAACGTCTTCCAGGTCCAGGCGGGCCAGGCGGTTCGCCATCTCGGCGGGCAGGTCCAGGCGGATTTCGGCGGCGGATTCACCGGCGTTGAACAGCACCTCCTCGCGCGCCACCAGGCGCCCGTCGGCGGCATACGCGCGCAGGAACACGGTTTCCTCGGCCCTGGAGTCGGCGCGTTCGACCCGCGCCAGAATGACGCCGCCGTCGAGCACCGGCGGGCGCAGTATCTTGGGCGCCGCCGTCCCGGGTCCGTCGGTGACGACCGTCAGCGGCCCGTACTCGACCAGGCCCTCGGCGAAGGCGTCGGCCGAGCCGTGGTCGAGCCCGTCCGAGAGCCACACCACCTGGGCGCCGCGATCCTGCGCGAGGGCGCTCCGCGTCATCAGTTCCAGCGCCCTGGTTCGGTTCGACGGCCAGGGGCGCGGCTGCAGCGCCTGGGCGAAATCCTGCGCCTGGCGGGGGGCGAAGGCATGCACCTGGTCGGCAGCCGCGCCGGAGGGCGGCGGCGCTGTCGTGACGATGGTGACCGGGCGGCCGTCGCGCGCCGCCTGGTCCGTCAACCGGGTCAGCAGACGCTGGCGGTCGGGCCAATTCTTGGCCGCCGGCCAGCCGTTGTCGACGACGAGGACCAGGGGTCCCGAGCCCTGCCACTGGGCCGCCTGATTGATCAGAGGCCCGGCCGCGGCCAGGACCAGAAGGGCGGCGATGGCGAGGCGCAGGAGGATCAGCCAGGGCGGCGTCTTGGCCGAGCTTTCCTCGCGCGTGACGAGGCCCAGCAGCAGGCGGAACGGCGGAAAGGCGATCCGCGTCGGCGCCGGCGGCGTCAGGCGCAGCAGCCACCAGATGACGGGCAGGGCCAGAAGGCCGAGAAGCGCCCAGGGGGCCGTGAAGGCGAAGGTGCCGAAGGCGAGCATCGTGTCCGGTCCCCTAGTGCCGGATGACCTGGGACAGCAGCTGATAGAGCGTCATCAGCACGGTCTCGGGCGGGCGGTGGGTCATATGGCGGGTCAGGCTCCAGCCGAAAGAGCGGGCCACGGCCTCGAGCCCGGCCTGATGATGGGCCAGTTCCTCGCGGTAGGCCTGGCGCACGCTTTCGACGCGTCCGATCATGATGCGGCCCTCGCCCTCGGGTCCCTCGAACTCGACCCGTCCCTCGAATGGCAGGGTCTCTTCCGACGGGTCCAGTATTTGCACCAGATGGCCCTCGACCCCATGATCGGCAAGGTGCGAAAGGGCCGTTCGCGTGTCGCCCAGGGGCGCCAGGAAATCGCCGAACAGCACGACGCGCCCGTGGCGCGGCACGAATTCCGGGCCCGGCAGGCTGTCCGTCGCCGAGATGCCCTGGCGCTCCAGGGCTGTGGCGATGCGCAGCAGGGTGTTGCGTCCCGTGGCCGGAATCATGCCGGTACCCATCAAGGCCACGCGCTCGCCCGCGCGCACCAGCAGGGAGGTGAGCGCCACTGCCAGCACCTTGGCCCGCCAGCCCTTGGTCTGGGCCGTGGGCTCGGATGCGTAGTCCATGGACGGCGAGCCGTCGGTCCACAGCCACACGCTCTGCGCTGCCTCCCATTCCATTTCCCGGACGTAGACCGGGTCGGACTTGGCCGACTGGCGCCAGTCGATCAACTGCGTCGAATCGCCGAATTCGTAACGTCGGAACTGCCAGAAGGTCTCGCCCTGGCCGACGCGGCGGCGGCCGTGCACGCCCTGGCTGACCGTGGACGCCACGCGCTCGGCCGCCACCAGAAGCGGCGGCAGGCCCGAGGCCGCGGTCTCCGCCTGGTGGTGAAGGTCAGGTCTGTCCAGGGGGGTTGCCATGATTTGGACCCTGCGGCCGTCGCGGCCGCGCCTCCTACTCGATGGTTTGGCACAGGCGGTCGACGATCTGACCGACGGTCACGCCCTCGGCGCGGGCGCCGAAGGTCAGCGCCATGCGGTGGCGCAGGATCGGATGGGCCAGGGCGTAGACGTCCTCGATGGAGGGCGCCAGGCGGCCCTGGATCATGGCGCGCGCGCGCACACCCAGCATCAGGGCCTGGCTGGCGCGCGGGCCGGGGCCCCAGGACACGTAATTGCGGATTTCCGGGAGGTCCGAAGCGCTGGGCCGTCCGGCGCGCACCAGCTTGAGGATCGCCTCGGCCACGCTTTCGCCCACGGGCACGTGACGCACCAGGGACTGGGCGCGCATCAGCGCCTTGGGATCCATGACCCGCTTCGCATCCTGACTGTCGGCGCCGGTCGTCTTGATCAGGATCTCGCGTTCGGTCTCCAGGTCCGGATGGGTCACGTCGACCTGCATGAAGAAACGGTCGAGTTGCGCTTCCGGCAGGGGATAGGTGCCTTCCTGTTCAAGCGGGTTCTGGGTCGCCAGCACGTGGAACGGCTTGGGCAGCTCGTGGTACTGCCCGGCGACGGACACCCGATGCTCCTGCATGGCCTGCAGCAGGGCCGACTGGGTGCGCGGGCTGGCGCGGTTGATTTCGTCGGCCATGAGAAGCTGGCAGAACACGGGACCCTTGACGAAGCGGAAGGAGCGCTTGCCGGTTTCGCTTTCCTCCAGCACCTCCGAGCCCAGGATGTCGGCCGGCATCAGGTCGGGCGTGAACTGCACGCGCCGTTCCTCCATGCCGAATACCTTGCCCAGCGTTTCGACCAGCCGGGTCTTGCCCAGGCCGGGCACCCCGACCAGCAGGCAGTGGCCGCCGGCCAGCAGGGTGATCAGGGTTTCCTCGATGACCGTTTCCTGGCCGAAAATCACGCGGCCCACGCTTTCGCGGACCTTGGCGATGTCGTCGACCAGGCCGTCGATGGCGTCAACCAGGTCGTCGGTGTTGCCACCGTCGCCGGTTGCCTTATTCTTGGTGTTGGTTGTCACGGAAGACGCCTCCGTTCAATGAGATGAGGCTGGACGGGGCCGATCCCGTCCGCCAGAGATCGCGTAGCTGCGAGTAGCGTATCATCGAACCC